>Ga0075163_10000586_pt1 | contig 47225 bp, 31 predicted proteins | sample JI1023141ADNA_FD_71478 | JGI IMG/M metagenome (GOLD analysis project Ga0075163, IMG submission 71478) | Wastewater effluent complex algal communities from Wisconsin, to seasonally profile nutrient transformation and Carbon sequestration -... | ecosystem: Engineered > WWTP > Effluent > Algae...
TATTCAATACATAGGGCTTACCTCGCCGTAGGCGCTACGCTACAGATATTACGCCACTCCGTGGCTAAGAAAATGAACCTCTTATTTTTCAATAACTTATTTAAGTTGACACCAGTGACCAAGGTGTCTGCCCTTTTTTATAGATAGGGTGATGGTGTCTACCCTTCTTTATAAATAAAGCGATATGTGTCTGCTCTTAGTTAGCCTATTAAATTCATTTGTTCGTTTATGGGATTTTATTGTTTCAGATTTACCACAAATCAGACTAGCCATTAACTATGTATCTCTAATCATATCAGCTATTTACTAATATGGCTTAATACTTGCTTGTTATCACTTAGGAGGTGTTTTATGAGTATTGCGGTTAAAAATCAATCCCATGCAAAACGTTGTGAGATTTGTCATCAAGCAGATTGTTTTGACCCTATTTATAATAAATGCCACCGATGTGATAATGTGCAAAGTAGTTCTTTTACTCCTTTAGCTTTTGAAAATACTAATTCTTGGTCAGGGCTACTTTGTCGAGTAGGTTTTCATAAATGGCATAATTCACGATGGGAACGTTTTTGCTTACGTTGTCATACTGCACAACATGTTTGGAGGATTATAGATCGCTCAATTTTATGGCGAGATACAAGTAATTTATTAGACAATAATTATTCAGAAAATGCCTCAGACCTTGATCCAGAAGCTACCCCGCTTCCACTACGTAAATGGCAATGTGAACATTGTCGCCGTTGTGTTATGAGAATCCACCCTCCAGGAATATTTGAGCCATGTCAATATTGTGGGATATTAAACTATGTGCTCAGAGAGAAAATAACAGAAAAAGCCAATAAAAGTTAATTTATTAGATAGCCGAACTACTAGATATTTTTATCATTAGACAGCTTTTAATTAAGGCTCAAAAACGATTACCTAAAGATTATTTAACTAGTAATTCAACTAATAGGCCATGCTTCTGTTTTTTCTATTAAGCGTAAACCTATTCGTGCCATATCACAATCATAATCCCATTCCCAATCTGCTACTTCAGCGCTAGCAATACAATCATTATCTCTTTCTATAGTAACTTTTGTTCCTACTGGTAAAGGAACATATGTTAATAGTGCTAATCCTTGATCGCTAATATCTTTAGTAAGTGCCAATATAGTTTCAGGTTCTTCATTATCTGTTACTTGAATTCGTACAAACTGTTGTTGCAGATTACGAGATTGACAACGTTGTTCGGAAAGGTTGTTACGGATTGCTGGGGTTTTCATTTTCCTACCTCCTAACTAATTACTTTAGCTAAGCTTGATATTTGCTTTAAAGGTTTAGCACTTTCTGTTCCAAAACTCCAAAAAACACGTTTTTATCTTATAAATACCGTGTTTTGAATTAAATACAGTTAAGAGTTAATTTTAAAAATCTATTTTTGAGAATAAATCCTCATTACTTATAGTAAATATTTTTAAATATGAGAAATTTTTCTCATATTTAATTTTTATCTTTTTAAAGACAAATTATATAAAGATTAAAATTTATAGATAAGAAGTGGTTTTAACTTGTCAAACAAAAGCATTTTTAAGTAATAAGTGCTTTTTAACCTTTTCTAATAAAGATTATAATCTTTTATGGCCTGTAATTTGATGTGCTAAAGTGGTTGGTTAATTTATTAAAAAGGGCTTTTATTATGAAAGAAATCTTACGTAAATCAGCTTCTTTTCCTTCACAAACTAATAATAGGTCTAGTAAAGCACAGGATATTAGTCATTATATAAGGCTAGCCTCAATATTTGATGCTACTACAGACCTAGTAGCAACAGCAGATGCTACTCAACAAATAATTCATATTAACCGTGCTGGTCAAAAAATGCTTGGTATTGCTAATATAAGTAACTCTGCTAAATTCTCCTTATTAGATCTCTATCCAGAGCATGAGCATAATTTTATTAACTCCCAAGCTTTACCAATAGCGATTACTGAAGGCGTTTGGAGTGGAGAAACAAAAATTTTTTCACATACAAATCATCAAGAAATTAATGTTTCACAAGTAATAATTGCCCATAAAAATGATTTAGACCAAGTTGAATTTTTCTCTACTATTGCCCGAGATATCACCCCTTTTAAGACAGCAGAAAAAGCTTTAGTAATGTTTGCAAAAGTGTTTGAAACCACCCAAGAAGGTATGATGATTACAGATGCTAATAATAATATTCAAAATGTAAACCCTGCATTTACATCTATTACTGGCTACCAACTAGAAGAAGTAATAGGAAAAAATCCTCGTTTTTTACAATCTGGTAAACATGATAAAAACTTTTACTATCAGCTTTGGCAAGCTATTGATAATTTGGGTCAATGGCAAGGAGAAATTTGGAATCGAAGAAAAAATGGGGAAATTTATGCTGAATGGTTAACTATTAGCACAATTAAAGATGATAAAGGCAACACTACCAATCATGTAGCAATTTTTTCAGATATCACTAGTGTTAAACTAGCAGAAAAACATCTTGTTCATCTAGCACATCATGATGTGCTTACAGGTTTACCTAATAGGTTGTTATTTAATGATCGTTTAGATCAAGCATTAATAAAAAGTCATCGTGATAATTCATTAGTAGCAGTAATTTTTATTGATTTAGATCGTTTCAAACCAATAAATGACACGTTTGGTCATCGTATTGGAGACTTATTATTACAAGCTGTAGCTGAAAGATTACGTGGATGTGTGCGTGAAGAGGACACTGTAGCTCGTTTAGGAGGAGATGAATTTACTATTATTTTAGAAGATTTTTTACATCAAGAGGATGCTGCTAAAATTGCTCAAAAAATCCTTATAACACTTTCTAATCCATTTCTTATAGAGGGTCATAAGCTTTATATTGGAGCTAGTATTGGAATTAGTATTTTTCCATTGCATGGCTTAGATAGTGAAACTCTAATTAAGCATGCAGACAAGGCTATGTATAAAATCAAAGAATCTGGTCGAAATGGTTTTTTCATTTATCAACATTGATTGTTTACAAGTTTTACAAGTTTTATAAGTTTTATAAGTTTTTTGGTTTAACAAAAGTCATATCAAAAGGTTTTCCTGCAATAGAATAAACAGGTAAACCTGAGATTTGATAAGGAAATCTATTAGACCATTGGTTTATTTGCATTCCAGCACTTGCTAAATTGGTTTTAATACTTCCACAAGTAAAAAGCCACTTGTCATCTAATTGCCCAAAACTTGGTACTGGTAGCCAAATGGCAGGAAAGGTACTTCTTTCTTGATTTACAGTGATATTAGCAATTAATCCTTGGTCATCTGTAATTTCAACTGTACTCCCCTGCCAAGAAAACTCTGCCATTTCCTTGTTTAGTCCCCAAATGCGCCGTCCTCCCCAAAGAGAACACATATCATCCACCCAAATATAATGAACATAAAGCCCAACCCGCCAACCATATCTAGCCATTGAACCAATAATTAGTTCATCATAAGTAAGCGTACCATGTAAATAACGAATTAAAGCTATAACCAAGTATCTATCATTTAGTACTGGTTTTAGTGGGACAGGTGCCCTAACAGGAATTCTTGACTTAAAAATACCAACCCAAGAATCCCCGCCTAATTGCCAAGGTGCAGGAGGATAAGCAATTTCAGGTAACTGACCTGTTAACTTTCCTGTTAACTTTCCTGTTTTACTTACCATATTTAAACACCTTAATTTTTGGGTTGTTGCCACAAACCTTGACCAAAATAAACTGCTTTACAGCCAATGCAACTATCATGTGCTATGAGTTCCTCATCATCGCCGCCAATAGGAATTAACGTTTGTAAGTCCACTTTACGAGCGCAATTTGGACAAACTAAATCTTCTGCTGACCAATAACCAACAATAAATAATAAATTGGTCATAAAATCCCTTAAATACTTTTGAAATATTTGTTAGAACAATTTTTAGCCATAATAACAGACTGTTAAAATAAGAGAAAAACAAACTTACTGCTCAAGTCTTTTTTTATGATATTCTTTTTAGATAAATACTTAACTTCATTTTTAACTTAAGGAAAAACTTATGATGATGATTACTGGTCTTTCTGGTAATGAAATTTATTGTTTAGCACAAAAAGGATGGTCACCAGGTAACATTGTTGTAGGAAATAGTGTCTATTCTTTAGGTCTTGTTCGTGGCATTACTAGCGGGTTAAAAACATTAGCTGGTGGTGAAATTGAAAACATTACCCAACTAATTAATGAAGGTCGGCATATTGCTGTCAAACGTATGGAGACTGAAGCAACTCGTGAAGGAATGCATGGGTTAACTGGAGTAACTTCTGAGTTAAGAAGCTTAGGTGGTATGACTGAGTTTTTAGCTATTGGTTCAGCTATTTGGAATAAAAACCCTGTAACAAATTTTTTCTCAACAGCATGTTCAGGACAAGATCTTTATTGTCAAATTGATGCAGGCTATGAACCAAAACATTTTGTTATGGGTAATGTGGCTTATGCTCTAGGTGTAGGCCGTAGCATTTTAGGAGGGCTAAAAGTCATTGCTAAACAAGGTGAAATAAAAGAATTTTCTGATATGTATAATCATACTAGACATTTAGCATTGACTAGACTAGAGCAAGAAGCTTACAGCCTAGGTTGTAATGCAGTAGTAGACATTAATACAAAAATCTTAGGTTTTGGGGTTGGTGTTAGTGAAATGTTAATGGTTGGTACTGGTTCATATAACCCCATACTAGGACAATTACCTTGTCCTGTTACTTCAGAATTAACAGGTGAAGAACTATGGAACTTAACTCAAATGGGCTATGTTCCACTACGTTTAGTTATGGGAACTTCTGTCTATTCTCTAGGAATTATAGGTGGAATTACGGCTGCATTTAGATCACTAAGACGTGGTGAAATTCCAGAAATGACTCGTTTAGTTTATGAAGCACGAGAAAATTGCCTAGCGTTAATACGTAAAGAGGCAGAAGAGTTAAAAGCAGATGGAGTATTAGGTATTAAGCTTTTTGTTTATGATATTGGTTCAGGTCTAATTGAAATTATGGCTATTGGTACAGCAATTCGTAAAAATGATCAAGTTAGGACATTTACACCTCAGTTACCACCTCAAGCAGTAATTCGTGATAGAGATACTTTTTTTATGCAAAATAGCCTCTTTACTCAAAATCTAGCTCGTAGCCTAGGAGATGAATAATAAAGCCCCAATATTGGGGCTTTATTTTCAAAAGGTATCTAGTAAAACGTACTAAGCAACCATTCGTTCGGATTGTTCTTTGTCTGTAGCTTTACTTATTTTCTTACCTTTTTTGGGGGCAATAACTTGGATAAATTTTCCAAACGTTCCATCTGCGCTACGTTCGATTAAGTATTTACGTCCACGACGTACCATATAAGTTTTTTTTGTTTTACGTGCCATTTTGGTAACTCCTTTATTTATGCATTTTGTAATCATAGATGGGGAGCTAAATTATTTAGTTGCTTTAATAATTGGTAAATTATTTTATTCTTACAATTAGCTTACTTGAGAAATTACTTCTACTTCTAGTAAAGCTTCTATGGCATGTAAATCAGCTTTTAAGTCTAATACTTGGTTTTCTAATTCAACTACTTGATTTTGCAGACGTGTATTACGATCTTTTAATATCGCAATACAAGCCCAAGGATTATCCATATGCCCTTTAGGGTGACTAGTAAAGCTACTACAGTTAGGACAAATCATTTTTTACTCCTTGATTTTGAAAACTTTTAAGCCTTAATATTCCCTCTTCTTAAAAGGAACAACTTTAAGTTTTTCAAATAATGCTTTGGTTGTTTCGACCATAGTAGGGTTATTAATATCAAAAAACCAAAACTTTTCTATATCTCCTAATCCCATTGCCATTTGGGTTGAACCTTGAGATTTATGCTCTGCAAGTAACCAATTAGCTATAATTTTATAATTTAGATTATCGTTATAACCAAACTTTTGTGTTCGATCAAAAACAAAAATAGGTGCATCTTTGTTAATTTTAGTAATAGGATAATCTTCTAAACCAAGAAATTTGGATGGCTCATCTTTATTTACTAGACTAGTTAAAGAACTTCCTAAAACTATAGGTTTATTTTTTATTGATAAGCTTTTTACTACCTCTAAAGCTAAAATAGTTGCACCTTTATGATGTCCATGTGTGTCTACTGTAGGCAAAAGAGTAAAAATATAATCATATTCACCATTAGTAATAATTTCGGACAAGCGTTTTTTTACTAAATCTATATCCCAAATTCCTTGAAATACTTCTTTAACATCTTGAGTATATTTATGATCTTTTTGTTCTAAAAAATAATAATTTCTTAGCCCAATAATTTTTCCTCCATTCATCATCTCTTTTTTTCTGATAGTAGGTAAATATTCTCGTCCTATTTTTTCATCAGTTAGTTCTTTACCATAAACTTCCTCTGCCAAAGTTGAGTATTTATAACCTCCTTCTCCATTTGTAACTATGGCTATATCAACTTTTGCATTTAAGTCATGTGTAAGCTTATAAATTGTTACAGCAAAAGTACTTTCATCATCAGGATGTGCAGTAACAATTAATGCTTTTATAGGTTTATTATCAGATGTTTGTGCTAAAACAGAATAAGAAAATTGTCCTACTAACAAAAAGATTAAAAACAACAAAGGGCTAATAAATAAGCTTTTTTTATTTAACATATACTCTAATTATTTTCCTTAATTAATATTTATAACTAAACAACTATCTTGTTAATATTCAACGTTTTCTAGTTTTAAGAAATATAAATTCCCTAATTGATCACAACTAATAATTACACCATTATCACTAATTGCACAGCGAGTAACTAAACTAATTGTAGGGAAACTTGCTAGTACTATTTCATTTTCTATATCTAGGACACTTAAAGTACTATCTTCAGATCTTAGGACTTGGTACTTATTATTTTTTGTAATAGCTGTTTTAGTATCAAACCAGCCTTTATGTTCTTTTAGTATTCTTTTAGTAGCTAAATCCCATAATCTTAACTTACCTCTAAAATTTGCTGATGCAAATTGTTTATTATCTTTCCCTAACATTAAAGCATAAATTCCGGCTTTATCTATTAATGTTGTATCTAATATTTTCTTTTCTAAATCCCATATTTTAATGGTTTTATCATCACTACCAGAAATTATATACTTATCATCTAGAGTTATTAATAAAGTTAATACTCTATCCTGATGATCACTTAATATTGCTACACATTCTAAAGTAGTTAAATCCCATATTTTTACTTGAAAATCATCACTAGCAGAGGCTAAATATTTATTATCTGAAGTTAAAGCTAAAGCATTAATAGTCTTTTGATGAGCATTTATTGTAGCAATTTGTTGTTTATTATCTATATCCCAAATTTTTATTAAACCACATGTTTCACCAACAACCCCTAAACTACCATCATAATTTATTGTAACGGCTGATATATTAAACCTTTGTTTAGTTGGAATTACTGAAGCTAAAGCATACTCTAAAGCCCATAGTTTAACATCTCCATCTTTACTAGCAGAAATAATATATTGATTATCTAAGGTTATTTCTAAATCTGTTATTAAATCATTATGTCCTGCTAAAGCAGTAATTGGTAGTCCTGTATTTAAATTCCAGATATGAATAGTTTTATCATTACTTCCTGCAATAATATATTGATTATCTGAGGTTATCTTTATTTTACTTATACTACTAGTTGCACCTGTTAAAGTTGCAGTTAATGTTTTAGTAGATAAATCCCATATTTTTATATTACGATCTTCCCCAGCAGAAACTATATATTGATTATTTAATGTTACAGCTAAAGATGTTACACCAAAATCATGTCCAAATAAGCTTATAACCTCTTGTCTATTTATTAAATCCCAAATAATTATCTTTCCATCATTACTACCTAAGATTATATATTGATTATCTTGAGTTATAGCTAAAGTATTTATAATAGAATCTAACCCAGTTAATGTAATTAATGGTGTTGGGTTCTCATTTAATACTTTAAGATTAAATTCCCATATTTTTACACTACGATCTACACTAGTTGAAATTAAATATTTATTATCTAAGGTTAAAAGTAAAGATAATATACTTCCATTATGCTCTTTTAAGCTTAAAATTAATTGTTTTGTAGTTAAATCCCAAATATTTATTATAGAGTTTGAATCACCTGAAATTATATATTGATTATTTATATCAATAATAAGACTAAATATTATTGAATTATGATTTATTAAGGTTAATATTTCTTCTTTTGTTAATAAATCCCAGATTTTTATCTTTCCATCTTCACTAGCAGTAATTAAATATTTATTATCTGAAGTTAATTTTAAGGCTTGAATCCCTACTGAACTACTTATTAAAGTCTCTTTTAAGGCTTTATAGATATGTTTTATAGGTTTATTAATCCAACGAAGATAAATATATGGTGAGCTAAGATATTTTAAGTAATCTAATGTATTGTCTGAAATATTATTTTCAATTGATTGATTAATAGCTTGTTGTAAAAAGATATTTAATTCAATATTTTGTGTAATAACATAACTTTCACTATCTAAAAACTTAAACCATGTTAATAAATTATCTTTACTATTTATTTCTAGATCATCTGTAATATTAGCAATAGTTTTTTTATATACATCTATTAACTCATTTAACATTCCTTGTTTTATTTTATTATCAACAAACCTAATATTAGTTAATAAATTAATTAGTTTTATAAATATTTCTGTTGCTTTTACTTTGTCATCTATTTTTAAGCAAATCAAAGCAAACTCTAATAAATAACTATCTATATAATTAACATAGTAATATAAAAAATCATCATTACTATCTAACCAGTCAATAATTAAGTTATATATTAAGTTTATTTCTTTTATATCTATTAAGTTATCTTTTATAAAATTAATAAAATGATTATGAAATAATACTTTTTTATCAGAAAGTATTAACTCATCATGAAAATCTTTGTTATTCATTGAAATTAAAGTCATCGCTGGATTAGAATAGAAAACAGTTAACTATAACAAATAATGTTACCTTAAACCCAACTCTATTTATGTCTGAAATACCTAATAATTCTAATATTTCTAATAACTCATCTACTTGGATTTATCACCCAGCAATAGATTTAATAATAGGATGTGGTGCTTGGTCAGCACCTTTACTATTACTAGCCAACCCTTTTATTAGTAGCCAAGCACAAACCTTAGCCATGATTTTTTATCTGCTATCTCTCTTTTGTAACTATCCTCATTATATGGCAACAATTTATCGTGCTTATGGGACTAAAGAAGATTTTTCAAAATATAAGTTTTTTACTTTGTATTTAACAATTTTATTGATTGTTATAGGAATATTTGCCCATTGGTGGCATACAGTTTTAGCAATAATATTTACAGTTTTCCTTACTTGGAGTCCTTGGCATTATATGGGTCAAAATTTTGGCCTTTTTATGATGTTTATTCGCCGCTCAGGAGTAGAAATAAATAATTTTGATCGTAATGCTATTTACTTAGCTTTTGTAGCTTCATATTTAATGCTATTTTTTGGCTTTCATACAGGCCCATCAACTGATCCCTATATTTTATCATTAGGTTTTTCTCTAGTAATTGGTAAAAGCGCTAAAATGACTTTATTAGCAATGTTTTTACTTACTGGTACTTATGGGCTATTTAAATTAATCCGTCAAGTAGGCTTTAAGTCAATGCTTGCCCCACTAGTAATATTTTCTACAGAATTTCTTTGGTTTGTTTTACCTACGTTTTTACAATTATATAACCAAATTGATTATATACATCAATCTCGTTATAGTAGTGGTGTTTTAGCACTTATGCATTCTGTTCAATACCTTTGGATTACTAGTTATTATGCAGAAAGAGAAGCTAATAAAACTCATAGTAATTGGCGGCTTTTACCCTATTTTCTTACATTAATGGCAGGGGGAATTGCTTTATTTGTTCCTGGCCCTTGGTTAATTAGTCATTTTTTTAACTATGATTTTAGTACTAGTTTTCTAGTATTTATGGCTTTAATTAATATCCATCATTTTATGTTAGATGGAGCTATTTGGAAATTACGTGATAGTCGTATTGCTGATTTATTAATTAATAGCCAAGAAAAACTATCTGAATCAATCAATAAAGTTGGAGAAGTATTTAGTGGCACAAGTAATTGGCTTATGAGTTCAGCCTTATCAGCTAGAATTGCTAGAACTGCTATCTTAGTAATATTACTAGTATTAGCTAGTATTGATCAAACTCGATTTTTCCTTTTACTTAATGATACAAATCTTTCTTATCTAACTTACGCTGAGAAACTTAATCCTAATGATGCAATAGTAAAAACACGTCTAGCACTAATTAAAGCTACCCCTAATAACCTAGAAGAAACTATTAATACTTTTAAGTCTGCTTTGTTACTTAATCCTTATGATTTAGAAAACCAAAATCGTCTAGCACAAATCTTAGTGGAAAATCAGCGTTTTGAAGAAGCCTTTAACCATTATAAGGAAATGTCTAAATATATTTCACTAGATGCTAATTCTTATCTTAATTTTGGTATTTTAGCAACACAGCTTAAATATCAGGAAGAAGCTATTTCTTATTGGCAAAAATCTATTGAACTAAACCCTAAACAAATTATTCCTCATCTTTATTTAGCTGATACTTATTTTGGTAAAGCAGAATATTCTAAAGCAATTGGTCATTATGAATCATTTTTAGCTCTAGCAGTAGAACAGCCTATTGAAGAGCGCTCTACCCCTAAAGAATTAACTTTGGTTGTATTAAAGCTTAGTGAGTGTTATGGACAAACTAACTCTTCTGAACAGGCAATTAAATATTCTAAACAAGCTCTGAAAATTGCAGAACAGTCTGGTGATAAAGCCTTAAATAGCTTTGCATTAATTAAATTAGCAGAACTTATGATGATATTTGAAGATTTAAACAATGCTATTTTATTTTATCAACAAGCCTTAAAACTAGATGCAGAAGTGCAAGACAACAAAGTAGCTGCAGTAGATTGGTTTAACTATGGAAAAGTACTAGCAAAAGCTAATGCATCTGAATCAATGATTTTAACTTGTTTTCTTAAAGCAGAATCTTTAGTAAAAGATATTCCTGGAGAAGAATTAACAGAAATCTCTAAAGCCCGTGAGACTTTAGAAAAAAGCACTGGAATAGAAACAGCAAAAATCCAACAAGACCTAGAAAATTATGTAAATCAAGCTCTTAGTTTAAAACCATAAAATAAAATACCTCAGGAAACGTTCCTGAGGTATTTTATTTTGTCTTTATTAGGACTTAAAAGTTACAAAACTATTATTGTCCAGAACCAGCACTAGCAGCTTTACCACGAATTTCTAACTCTTTGAAAATATTATTTGCTCCAGCCATACGTTCTGCTAGCAATAATACATAACGAATATCTACACAAATAGTACGAGATTGAGCTTCATTATAACCATAATCACTACCTAATCCCTCATAGTTACCATCAAAGGCAACTCCTACCATTTCACCACGACCATTAATTACAGGGCTACCTGAGTTACCTCCAGTAATATCATTTGTGGTAAGAAAAGCTACTGGCATATCTTTGATAGTAGCATCTTCATAAGGAGTATAGCTTTTAGAAGAAAGAATTTGTTTTATTGATGCTGGTACATCAAAGGGTTCTTTACCAGTATCTTTATCAACTACACCTTGTAATGTAGTGAAATACTTGTAATGAACACCATCACGAGGTTTATAACCTTTTACTTCGCCATAGGTAAACCGTAAAGTGCTATTAGCATCTGGATAAGAGATTGCGTTGTTTAAGGTAGACATACCATCAATATAAAGGGAGCGTAGTCTAGGTAGATTAGTTGCAAAGTTTTGTTCTACTTTACGAGTTTTTTCTACTTCTAAACTAGCTTCTAACAAAAACTTTAAAGTAACACTATTGTTAGAGCGCATATCCCCAACAGATAAACCAAATAATTTATTTATACTATCAAGACTACTAAATTCTTCTACAATTTGGCGGGCAAAGTCTGCTACTGCTGCTTGACGAGCGTCGCCTTGTTTACCAGCAAAACGTTCTTCAACAAAAGATAATTTTTGTCCTTCAGGAAGTTCTAAAGCTTTGTTTAAGAATAAAGCTACTAGTTTTGCATCTAGCTTAGTATCAGCTTCTTTTAGAATATCAGGTAATGCTTTCTTAAGAGATTCTACTCTAGCATCTGCAAAAGCTGGTGAACGTTCTGCTTCTGGTTTTTCTTTATCTAATGCACGACCAACAGCTAAAGAAACAGTTCTTAAGGTAGTAGCATTATTAAGCATACTATTAAGAATAGCATTTCTCATATAGTTGGTTTTACGTTCATTATAAAGCTTTTCTAATTTTGTAAATAAGTCACCATATTTTGCTTGTAGGTTTTGGTCTTGAGCTATTTTCTTTTTAAATTTTGCTTCTTCAGCTTGTTTCTTTTCAATTAACTGTGTGCGTCTAATCCCTTCTAAAGAACCTTGGAAACTCTTTAATGAGTTACTTAAGCTAAACCTTTCTGAAGAATACTCTAGTTGTTTGGCTGGATCTTGTTTACCAGCTTCATCAAGTAAGTTGATACGAGCTTGCAAAACATCATTTATAAAAGGAAGAAAAATATTTTGCTGAAACTCAAGTGCATAAGACTCATTAAGGCGAGTTGTACGGCCTGGGAAACCCAAGATCATAGTAAAATCACCTTCTTTATAACCATTAAGCGAGATAGGAAGAAACTTAGAAGGTTTATAGGCAATATTTTTATCTGAGAAAGCAGCAGGTTTATTATCTGGCCCAACATAAGCACGTAAAAAAGAGTAATCTCCTGTATGACGTGGCCAAAGGAAGTTATCATCATCCCCACCAAAAAAACCTACTGATTTAGGTGGAGCATAAACTAAACGAATATCTTTAATTACTTCATAACCATGGAGTAAATACTTAAGCCCAACAATCATTTCTGATACTTCATATTCTAAAGATTCATTTTGTTTACGGGCATTTTCAACAATTTCTCGTCGTTTAGCATCAATTGCTTTTTGTGTTTCTTCAGCAGACATTTCTGGTTTTACAACAGAAAGCACATCTTGAGTAACATTCTTAATCTCACGAGCAATAGTAATACTATAACCCTTCATAGGAATTTCTTCAGCTTGAGAGCCAGCAACATAACCTTTGTCTAAATAATTTTTTTCTGTGGTGCTTGCTGAAGCAATACCATCAAAAGCAACGTGATGGTTAGTGATAATAAGCCCTTGAGAAGAAATAAAGGATCCTGTACCAGAACCACCACCACCAATTCTAACTTTGAAAACAGTATCTTTTAGACTAATACCATCAGGGTTATAAATTTCTTCTGGTGAGAGTTGTAAGCCTTTTGCTCTCATTTCAGCAATTGGCAGTTTTTTAATATCTTGCATTAACCACATTCCCTCATCTGCAAATTGAGTAAGAGGAGATATTAATGCAAAAACTAGGATTATTACTAAACACAATAACTTACGATTCATGAAAACTTATCCTTTGTAAAATTAATGTTTTTAAGGGATTGACAATCTTTGAATATAGCGAAAAAAATGATTTGTTTCAATAAGTTAACGCTCTTAGAAAAGAAATATAAAAAGAAAAACAGATAGTAGGTTTAACTCTACTATCTGTTTTCTAAAAGTCTAATTTACTAACTTAATTAGAAGCTAAGACGGAAACCAAGTTGCATTTGGAAAGGAATACCAACAGTTGTACCAGCACCAAAAGCACTGCCAAGTAAACCAGCAGGTTGTAAATCTTTTATGTTAACTGGTAGTCTTGGAGGAGTATTTTTACCTGTTGCAATAGAAGCACTAATATCACCAGTAAAATTATTACCAATATTGGCACGGTTTAATAGGTTAAAGAATTCAAGATAACCTTCAGCCTTTAATTTTTCACCAATCTTAATAGATTTGGTTACACGTAAATCAACTTGGAAATATGGTACGCCACGGCCAGCATTTGTAGCTACTGCTCTGCCTACGTTATTAGCCATATCACCAGGATTAAATTGAATAAAGTTACCATTACCATCTAAACGTGGACGATCATTAAATTGTCCATCACCATTGAGGTCATTGCCATCAACAACTGGGAATGGGCGAGCAGATTCAGCTTGAATGATAGAGGAAACTTGGAAACCATAAGGCATATCCAAAATACCGTTGATTACTACACGATGACGTGCATCTTCACCAGTACGACCTAAATCAATTGGGCGGAAGAGTTGGAATGGATTTTCAAAAGTATTACCAAAGTCATTGCGAGAAGCACCTAGCACTGGGCTACCATAAGCTAAGGTACGGGATAAGGTGTAGTTAAATCCATATTGATATTTGAATTTTCCATCACCACCATAACGTTTATTTACGCCAATGGTAAAACCATCATAACGGGAACGGCTAATAGAACTAGCCATACGAACACGGCCAAATGTTGGAAGTCCAGCTTTTGCAAAATTAGCAGTTAGAGCGCGTGGGTTACGGCTGCTAGGAGTACCAACTTGATAGTTTGGATTAAGCACACCAACACGAGGATTTAGGTCAACATTGGAAAACTCATGCAAACCAAGAATATGGATGTATTGAGTTTCTACTACAAAGTTCTTGGTAAGCTCATATTGGAAGTTAATGGAAGACTGTTGAGAATATGGGGTAACAATATTTGGATCGATAAAGCGTAGTTGACCACCAGCAGGAACATCCTTTAAAACACCTGTTTGTTGTGGTAATGGGTCAACACCAAAACTATATGGTGTATCAACAGTTCTCAGAGTATAGATATTTGCTCCTGCTTGTTGTAGAGCAAAGAATTGAACGTTAGTAAAGATTTGGTCATAGAATAAACCATAACTAGCTCTTAATACAGCTTTACCTTTACCTGTTGGATCATAAGCAAAACCAATACGTGGACTTACGTTATTGGTATCATCTTGTGGAATAGCACCTTGACCTTGTGGTAACAAGCCTATAGCGCGTAAATTTCTAACTGCACGAGCATTTTCATAAGTACCAAATTTTGGTTGATAGAAACCATAGTCCACATCATAACGGATACCATAGTTGAAGGTTAATTTGTTGTTAACACGAAAACTATCTTGGCCATAGAGAGATAATTGTTTGTTAACTTGATCTACACGGCTAACACCATCACCTATGCCAACAAAATCTACTAAATCTGGATTGCTTAGCTTAAGGCCAGCAGCCAAAATAGCACTAGGATCCATATTAAAGTCAACTTCAGCAGTAGAACTAAAATCAAATCCACCAGCTAGAATAGGTACATAAATAAAATCAGCACCAAATTTTAAGCTGTGTTTACCCTTAATAACGGAAATAGAGTCTCTAAATTGGAATTTATTTTGGAAAGTGCTTTGTGGAACGTTAGGATTACGACCAAAAACAGCGCTTGGAAATACTAAGTATGGAGCGTTGCTTAAAGCACCAATTTGGTTATCAAATTTGCTAAATTGGAAAGTAAAAACGTTAACTGAACTAGAGTTAAGAGTATAAGTATCGCTAATTAAAGCAGAACGAAGCTCATTAGTAGTAACAGCAGCAGCAGTAACATCAGAAGTTTGAGTAATTTGGTCATTTTCTAATTTGTTAGTTTGGTGACCATAACGAGCATAAAGTTGTTGTTTATCACTAACTTTATAATCTACACGAAGTTGGAATTGGGTATCACGGAAAGGAGTTAATACATTAGATAAGGCAGCGACAGAAGAAACTCCTGGAACTTGTCCTGCACGAGCAAATTGATCTAAAACTTTTAACTCTCTAACAGCATTTGGAGAGATTACAGAAGAAATATTTTCTCTGGTATATTCAGCAGCGCCAAAGAAGAAGAACTTATCTTTAACGATTGGAAATCCTAAACTACCAGCAATGTTTTGACGATCAAAAGGTTGTTTTGCAAATGGACCATCGCCAGTTATACGATCAAATTCAGGGTTGAATTGATCACGAGCATTAAAGCGATCATTGCGTTCAAAAAGTACAAAGCTACCACGTAGGTCATTTGTACCGCTCTTGGTAACAACTATAATTGCACCACCAGCAGAACGACCTGTATCTGGTAAAAAGTTTTGTGTTTGAACTACGAATTCTTGAATACCTTCAGTAGTAAAGTTTTGTACTAAACCACCTACTACGTTGTCTTTGTTGTCGCCACCGTCTACAGAAACGTTAGCATCACGGCCAGTACTACCAGCAATGGATACTGTTCCACTACGGGCTTTGGTTGGGTCAAAAGCAGAAACTGGTTTTGCACCAGGAACTAAAACTGCCAAGTTAGAAAATGTACGACCTGTTAGGGGTAATTCTTTTACTTGACGGTTATCAATTACACCTTGTACTACAGTGTTTGTGGTTTCAATTGTTGCACCAGCTTCACCAGAAACTGTAACAACTTCTTCAGCACCTACTGGTTTAAGCTCAAATTTTACACCAACGCGTGAGCTTACATTAACAACAACACCAGGCTGAATTACTTTGGTAAAGCCACTAGCTTCTACAGTAATTTCATATTCTGCAGGTTGTAGTGGGCCTATTTCATATTCACCTTGCTCATTGGTAGTTACTGTTTTAGACAAATTAGTAGATTTGTTGACGGCAGTAACTGAAGCGCCTGCTATAACAGCACCTGTAGTATCACTAACTGTACCAGTAACGATACCTGTTGTCACTTGAGCAAGAGCAACGCTTGCCAAAGCTAGCAATAAAGCTAGTATTGACAGCACTCTTACAGACAATCTGTGCATATTTACCTCCTCTAGAGTGAGTAATTATTAGTATCAGTATATTTAGAGAATATTCCTAAATTTTTGCTAATAACTGTCTGCTAAGATAAGTAGAACAGTTATTAGCAGATATAACGACCAGGGTTTCTTTAGTTGAACGCAAATTGTAGGCCAATCTCTGCTGATACTAGGGAAAAAAGATAAGTAATACTTTATAATAGGGTTAGTATTTCTACAAGCCAACCTACCGTGGCTCTTAAGCACTAGAAAATACAAAAATTTGTATTTATTTACAGATTTTCCAATAAAAAGTTTAGATAAAAGAAAAATTTATTAACCTTTAATAAAAACATAAAGGCGGATATTGCTATCCGCCTTTATAATTTTTACTATTTAATGCTAGTAAACTAAGTAATAGTCATAGCATACTATTGTGGTCGTACTGCACCTTGAGGAACAACATAGATAATCACACGACGATTAGCATTACGGTCGCCTGATGGATCTGGGCGTTGATCATCAAAACTACGAATCTCAATACGGCCTGCATCTACATTCTTAGTATTAACTAATTCATCACGTACACGCTCAGCACGAGTCTTAGCTGTACCTGGTTTCTCACCCTTATCTGAGTGTCCATCAATAATGATTGTTGCATTACGATCATTTTGTAATCTAAGAACAACATCATCAAGTACACGCTTACAAGCATTATCTACACGAGTGCTATTAGGTGTCTTATAGCTAGGATTAGCAACACAAGCAAATGTAGTTACTTGTGGTGGAGCAGGACGTGGTGTAATAGAAACTGTTACACTATCAGTAGCAGAACATTGACCATCGCTCACTGTAACCTTAACTGTAATATCTCCAGCACTTAAGCCAGTACTATTAATTTGTTTAGCTGTATCATTACCATTAAGAGTACCACGAGTAGTAGTCCAAACGTATTGTAATCTATCACCATCTGGATCATTACCACCAGCACTAAAGTTAAAGGTAACATCAGCACCTTCTTGAGCACTAGTTGGATTAGCACGCAAGGATACAGTTGGACAACGATTGCCTTTTTCTACTGTAATAGTACGAGTATCTGATTTAGTTTTATTACATTTATCTGTGACTGTTACAGAAATAGTATAAGTGCCTGGAGCTAAGTTAGCAGAACTCCAAGTTCTTTCTGCCCCACCATTATCTGTAAATGAGCCTCCTGTAGCTGTCCAATTATAAGTAATTCCTTCTCCCATTGTGCGGGTAGTAAATTTAACTACATCATTGGAACGCTCTTTAACTGCTAATTTATCAGCATTTAACTCAAGTGTTGGTGGTAAAGCATTAGCACAAGGATCAACAACAGGTGGAGGTGGTGCTTTAACAATATTACGTAGTCCTAATGTTACATTAGCTACAAAGCCATTGTAGTCATTATCAAGCCCACGAGCTATAACATCTGCAGGTACTAAACCTGTAGCAATAACTGGTTTGATATTAGCTTCTTTACGTTCTGAGCCAGAGTTATTAGTAAAATAACGATAAGCTCCACCAAATGAAAGTAAGAAACGGCGATCTTCTCGTTTTCCAAATGGGAAAAATCTAGCTCCTCCAACAACATCAACAGGAGTAACACGGTTAAGAACGTTAGTTTCATTTCCTAGGAAATAAGTAGCTGTAGTTTCACCAATTATTTGTACATATTTATTAATTGGAACATCTACACCAGCAGAGAAAAGCAGTGAATCACTACGATCTAAAAGTTTGAAATTACGAGACTTAGGATCATTAGCATGAATATAACCAAAGTTGAAGTGTGTGCTAACAAGCCCTTTACGTAAACTAGTGATTAAGAAAACACCAAAGTCTGTAGCGCCTGCACCAGAACCTTGGGTTAAACGCCCACCACGGTCTTTTTGGAAAAGTGCGCCAGCAGGAACAGTAGGAACACGAACTAAAGTTAAGAGAGCAAGGCCAATAGCTCTATCATCTGGTTTCAAGCGGAATTTTGCACCAAAAGTAGCACTACCAAGGGTGTTGCCACCTTTACCTAAAAATGGAAAATCATTTAAGTAGCCTGGTACTTGAAAGCCTGGCTTAGTTGTATTTAATACTGGGTCAAATACTGGTCGGCTGCCTGTTTGTGGTAGCCCAGGAAGCACACCCCCAAAAATAGCACCGCTAATAGGAGCGCCGTTAAATGGGAAGAATCTAGGATTAGTTTCTAAATCTGGAAAATTAACCTTGATTCCATCTAGGCCAAATGAACCTTGAGGTCGTTGTAAACCTGGAAATAATGGGCCACTAAGTTCAAATGGAGCATTAGAAATTACTCTTTGTGAACCATCTGTTTGTAAAAATAACTCTATATTATCAGTCACACCAACAGCAAAATTAACAGGAAATTGCATAATATCAACATCGCCTGGATCGCGATCATAGTTATTAGCAAAGAATCCAACATTAATTTCCCCTTTTTTTAGTGTAGAGGAATCATAAACAGTAAAAAGCCCTGTGGCCCCACTAACAGTAGGTTGAGTAATACGGCGTTCTTCGCGTTTTGCGCCACCTCCATCACCACCACTATGTTTTGCTTCACCACCACTATGTTTTGTCCCACTGTCACTACTGTGTTTTGCTCCGCTATCACTACCATGTTTTGCTTCGCCCTCATGTTGGGCAGAAGCCATTACATTCATTAACAACACTAGCAAAACTGTCGCCATCATGGTCTTCCAAAATCTCATAGTCACCTCCGAACATTTGTGCATATTTAACTAAACCTTCTATGTATTATTTCTATGTAACTCTAGCACTGCAACATACATTATTGGTGAAACTTATTTTAAGACTTAAGCTACAGTGCGGTGTGTTTATTAAAGCGTTATTTTTGCTTATACACGCTTTGACTTGGCAGAGTCAACCCTATTTCGTCAAATCCCTTAAAAAATACTGTTATTTGTCAACATTTTAGCTAGGTTTTTAGGCTTTTATTTATAAGTTTCCTAATATTAAATTAGGGAATTCCCCATAGTAAAAACTTTAAGAGTTTTAGCAGGCTTTTTAACCATTTGATCTACAAATATTATATTAACTAGTTACCTTGCCATTACGTAATTGCTCTAGTGACTCTTTTAAGTATTTAGTGAAATCTTTCCGTTGATAAATAAAAGCTCTATCCGCTCCATGAAAAAAACCACTAATATAAGCTTGCTCAATTAAAGAAGCTTGTTGTTCAGGATTTAACTCTATCCAAAGCTTTCCTCTTTCAATACCTTTAACAAAATCATAGCCTTCCCCTAAGTACTGGCCTCGTAATGATTTACTAATATAATCATATCCTTTATTTTGATATTGCCAAATATGCACCATTTCATGGACTAATAAACTCATAGTATAAGTTTCCCTAGGCATATAAATGGTATTGCCCATAACAAAAGCTCGTTTGCTGGCTGTTAATAAATATGAGTTACCAGCTTTTATTATTACTTTTGTATAATCAACAGTGGAGAGAAAAATCTTTTCTAATTCAATAATTTGTTGACTAATTAACTTACTAGCTGGTGCTTCTAACCCTAAAGCCTTTTCTATATTACTAACAGTAATAAGCCCCTGATATAAAAACTTAGATATTAAAGCATCAACACTCATTATAGTTATATCACCTAATATTCTACTTTAATACCATATTGATTTAATGTTTTTTCTAGATCACTTATTGCGTGGCTAAGTAGTGTTTTTAGCCCATTAGCCTCACCATTGACATGCAATTTGATTTGAAAGCGTAAATTAGCACCAAAACCTTTTGCTTTAGACTTAATATAAACATCTGGATGTGCCAAACAAACTTGGCGTAAAATTGGAGCTAATATAGACTCATCACCACATAAAGCCCATAGCTCTTCTTCAAGATATGCACCTACTCCAAATAAATTTGACAATATAGGCTCAATCGGGCCAAGCATTAAACCTTTCATCTCTTTAGGAACTCCAGGTAAAGAAATAATAGTAGTAGTTTTATAAGTAAGCTTAATTGCTGGAGCAACACCAATAGGATTTTCTATAGGAATGGCATTCATAGGTAACATTGCCATTTTATCTCGTGCTGGATTCATATCAGCATTATCAATAAAAGATTCTTTAGCCAATTGTTGATATTTCTCTTTAATCCATTGATAAGCAATTTCATTTGTTTTTAAGGGTAATTCTAAAGCTTGAGCAATAGCAGCAAGTGTTAAATCATCATCAGTTGGGCCAAGTCCTCCTGTAGTAACAATTAAGTCTGCCAACATACTAGTTAAGTCACCTCTAAGAAGTTTACTAATTATTTCACTAATTACATTTATTTTATCTGGTAATATTAGGCAAGCTGTTACTTGAAAACCCAAGGCAGTAAAATGGTGACAAAGCCAATTTGTGTTAGTATCTAAAGTTTCTCCAATAAGTAATTCATTACCTATGGCTAAGATTACAACTCTGTGCATAATTCTGAAGAAACTCCTAGATTGGTTAAATGCAGTTTAACTTCAGGGATTTTTAATGCTCCATATTCGTTTATCACTGCGGTAAAGAGGTCTAATGGAGTTGTTTCAAAATATCGATTTAATACTACTATTGAATCTGCTGCTTCTGGCCAAATTTCTTCTTTAGTATGTATTTCTTCTATCATTAATCTATAAGAAGAAGGCAAAAATTTGGTGCTATCTGCTAATACATAACAAGGCTTGTTTTGAGCCTTAGCAGCTAAAGCAATTATGGCTGTACCTATTTTATTAACAATTCCTTCTTTAGTAATAGCATCTGCACCAAATAAAACCATTGTTGAGCGTTGCAACGCAAAAAGTACTCCTGAATCAACAATAAAAGTTACTGGTATATTTACAGCAGCAAGCATTTGTGCAGTTTTACGACCTTCTAACATTGGTCGGCTTTCTGTACAAAAGACTTCAAAATTGCGTCCACTATTTTTTATATTAACCAACACTTTATTTACTGTTGCACTATAGGAATGGACTAGTACCACAGAATTTTCACTAATTACTGGTTGTATTTTTTGTGTAATGGTATCACCACCACTTACTACTATTGCTAAAAAACTATAAATATATTTTTCAACAGCGGCTTTTGCTTCACCAAAAGCCGTATTACTATTAATTATTAATAATGCTCGATTAACCAAATTAAAAAGTGTTGCCATTTTAGGCTGAGCTTTTAAGAGTCCTCTAGCAAATATTGTTACAGGAGTACGTAAAAGATGTACTGGTGCTAAAGACTGCTCCCTTACATCTGCTAGTATTTCCAGTAATGCTATAGCAGCACGCCTTGCTAGTTCTGATGACCCAGAAGTGTTGTCTTGAGCAATTTCAGTTATTTTATGACTAATTTTTTCTTGAATATCCATAAAACCAACTGTAAGAATTGACTTTTATTGATCTAATTTTTAAGACAGCAAACCTATGTGTTTACCCTATATAACGACCATAAAACAAATTTATGATAATGGTCGTAAAATTTCTAATTCTGCTAATAATTGTTCTGCACTACTAGTTCGCTCAAGCAAATTTTCTGTTAATAAACCATTTATTAGACAAGCAAAACCTGGAGTAACACTTGCGTGATGTTCCCAAGCAAACTTTTTTTCTATTGGAATATAAAGTTTGCTTGGATGTAGTCCTGTAAGCAATCGTAGAATGGTTGCCCCAGCAGCATAAAGATCGCTTTGTGGTACAGCACGCCCATAAAGCTGTTCTATTGGTGTATAACCAGCAGTCCCTACTACTGTATTATTACTATTCTGTGAAATTTGAGAAACAGCAGCAAAATCAACCAATAACAGCCTTCCATCACTACTAGCCCTCATTAAATTTTGTGGTTTGATATCGCGATGGACTACAGGTGGAACACGAGAATGTAAATATTTTAAAATCATTGCTAATTCTTTTAATATTTCTCTTGCTTCTATTTCGCTAGTTACAGTACGTTCAGATTGTGCCAAGCATTCTAATAAAGTATTACCTGGAATATATTCCTCTACTAAATAGGCTGCTCCTTTTTCCTCAAAAGTAGCATAAAGGCGTGGAATACCTGGATGTTGTAAGCCCATTAGTACCCTAGCTTCCCGCTCAAATAGGCGTTCTACAGTAGAACGTCTATTACTTTGAAAATCTGGGTCATCTTCAGAAATAGCCTGTAACTCTTTGAGAATTCTATTAGCACCATCTCTATTTATATCAGTAACTAAATAACTAATACCAAACTTAGTACGACTTAATATTTCTTGGATTACATAGCGTTCTCGTACTCTTTCATCTTTAAGTAATGAACCACAACCACTACACCGCCCTTGTGAATCAGTACCTGGGGCAGGACAATTGTTAAAAACACAAATCGACATGCTTGTAATCTCCAAACTCTTAAGTAAAGATATGGACTAATAAGAAATTCTTATCAAAAATAAAAATAAATAACTTTATAGAAACTATTTTATCTTATCCAAAGTAGCAAAAAATTTACTAAATGTCAGTTATTTTTCTACTTAGAGATAAGAAAATATTAAGATATTGAATCTATTTTAGTCATTTTTATTGAAAGAGTATCTGTTTTACTATCTACTTTATCTCTCCAAGATTCCCCAAATTGTCCTGATAAAGCCAAGCTATTATAGGTAGTTACAATATTATGGCTTTCTTCTTCAGGTAATACGGCAACAGCCTGTATAAATTGTTCAGCAAATTCTTTTATAGTTGGTCTTTTACTAGGTGTTTTACGTAGGGTTTGCATTATTATTGTTTCAATATTTTCAGGAATACTTGGATTAAGCAATCTTATTGGTCTAGGTTTTTCCTGAATATGTATCATCGCCATTTTATAAGGAGTTCTTTCATTAAAAACAAAAGGCATTTCTCCAGTCAGCATTTCATAAAGAACCAGTCCTAAGCTATATACATCTGCTTTTCCATCATAGCTCATACTGCCAAACCTTTCAGGTGACATATAAGCAGGTGTGCCTAAAACTTCTCCTGAGGTAGAAAGATTTGAAGTATCAGCTTCTGAATCAGCAGTAAAAATTTTAGTTAATCCAAAATCTACTACCTTAACAACTTCTCCTTGAGGGATTTGATGAAGAAAAATATTATCTGGCTTTATATCTCTATGTACCATTCCTAGAGAATGTACTAGATCAAGTACATCACAAACAGGGGCTAATATTTCTGCTGAACGTGCTAAAGATAAACGGCCATTTCTTTTCATCTCATCACTTAAAGAACAGCCATTTAGTAATTCCATAACTAAATAAGCCATACCATTAGCAGAAATAACAAAATCTATTACAGATACAGCATTAGGATGATTTATTCTACAAGCAGAAATTCCTTCTTGGCGAAATCTTTCTAAGCGCTCTTTAACATTATTTCCCAAAATAGGCCGCAAAATCTTTATTGCTACAGATCTTCCTAAATCAACATGTGTAGCACAATAAACTACTCCAAAACCTCCTGCACCTATTTTACTATTTAGCTGGTATTTTCCATCTAATACAGCTCCAGTTAAAACATCAGAAAAAGCTGAAAAAACAATATTTGCACGTTGTTGTGCTTGAAAACGTGCTTCCATTTTCTGACGCTCTACAGCTTCTTGGAAATACCATGCATTTTGTAAGGCAATAGCAGATTGAGCAACAACTCCTATTCCAAAATCAATATCTGAATCATTATAAGATAATTTCCCTGGTCTATTACCAAATACAACTACACCAACTATATTACTATCAACAGATAGACTTGTTAGTACATTCTGACTAATATCATTAGAAACACTTGTAGCTGATAGAATAGGTATAGGGAAAAGTATTTCTGCATTTTGTTCTAGTAAAGATTTTTTTACATCACTTTCAGGAAGTTCTGAGATCTTAACAGCCCCTAACATATTGGCTAAAAAAGGTTTTAACTCATCTGTTTTTGGTAAGTTTATACCTTTTTGACGTAGTACAACTGCTTGAGGATCTCTCCAGATAGCTAAAGCATATTTTTTTACTGCCCAACGACCAGCTAAAGTTAATACTAGGAGTTGAGCAATTTCTGTGGTTTCAAGTGTAGAGGAAAGCCCACGTACAAAATCTAGTATAGCCCTAAGCTCTTGAATTTTTTGTTCTAATTCACGATTAAGCTTTATTGTTTGGTTATGAGCACGAGCATTATCAATAACACTAGCAGCAATTCCAAGTAAAGCATTAATAAATTCTTGCTCATCTTTTAACAAAGCTTCACTAGCAGGTTGTCCAATAGCTAAATAACCTATAGGAGTTTCTTTAGTACCAATAGGGAAAATTAAACTCATTGCTTCACTATGAGCTTTTTTTTCAGAAAAAATTTCTCCAACAGTAATTTTTGATGTGCCTTTTACTATTACTATCTCCATATGAGATTCTGCAACAACAGCAATTAATCCTCGACTTACTAATAAACGCCCCATCACTGTACGTAGTAAATGACGCAACATTTCGCTTAAATCCTGAGAAGAATGTAAGAGTTGTGTAGATTCAAGTAGTGATTCTAGACGTGAAGGATCCAGAGTTTTAGTAGTCATAATAAGCTATACTTTATACTAATTTCTTAATAATTTTTTTAGTCATAATCAATTCATTTTTCTGACCAGGGGATATCTCATAATGGACTTCATCCATTAATAATTTCATTAATTGCATCCCTAGACCACCAGTTTTACCTTCAGAGATTAATTGTTTAATATCTTCTGCTTTTACTATTTCTGGATCAAAACCTAGTCCATTATCAACAATTTGTAAGCGTAGTTCTTCATCATCAAAAATTGCTCTAATAGTAACTTCTCTAGTAGTATCATAGCCATAAGCATGCTTAATCACATTAGTGCAAGCTTCATCTACAGCTAGTTCTAATTTAATTAACTCTGATTCATCAAAACCTGCTTGACTACCTACTTGGCTAACAAAATCACGTATCAAAGCTAAATTTCTTGTTGAAGATGGGACACCAAGGGTAAAGGTGCTTTCAATAGCTGTAGACATAATTAATCCTTTCTTACAGGAACTTCTGCAAAACGGAGTATTGTACTTGGGATATCACTTAGGATATCGTATATGGTTTCAAAATGTAAAATATCAAAAATTTGTTTAACTTTAGGTTCTAACCCACAAATTTTTATATCACCATCTTTTTCCCTAACTTCCTCAATAAACCCCATAAAAACCCCTAAACCAGCAGAAGAAATATAGGTTAATTTTTCACAGTCAACTATAATGCGTACATGTCCTTGGTCAATTTCTAATTGGATAGTTTCTTCAAATTTTGGTGCAGTATGTGCGTCAAGATATCCTTCTACACTTACAATAACAATACCTTCTTGGCACGATCTATGGATAGTAAATGGATTTGGCACTTCTTTACCTCATTTGTTAGTAGGTTGGCAGGTACTAAATTTCTATACTAATACAACTCTTCTAACACCTAAATTAAAAATTCCGTTCTTAGTTTATAAACTTTGTAATAAGCTAACTTTACATTTTTTTCAAAACATTCCTCTTTAAGTTTCTATTAGTGGAAGTTCTATTATCGTTCTTTTAACTCTAAGCTTGCCAGTAGTAAGCAAAATCTGTTTTAATATGCTTACACCTGCCAAAATAGACTTAAACTCATCAGGAGGCATTATCATAGTGTATACTCAACGAGTAATTTTACTCATTTTAGTCGTATTGTTTTTTTCTATGGATATAAATGCTCAAAATAAACAGCTTACAATTGATGATATCTATGATCCACAAAAACAAATTAATTTTAGTGGGACATTACCTAGAATTACTAAATGGTTAGATGATAAACATTATTTACAATTTAATAATAACCCTAGTCTGGGCCCTGTTGGACTCTTAAAAGTTGAAGCTCAAAGTGGAAAGGCTGAAAGCTTTTTGGATAAAGACAAAATGCAAAATGCCTTAGCTGCTACTCCTGGTTTTAGCCATGACTCAGCAGCAAAATTTATTAATCTTTCAGGTTATATTTTTAGCCCTACTAATAACGCTATACTAATAGACTATGAAAAAGATCTTTACTACTACCAATTTGGAGCAGAAAAGGCAGAGCGTCTTACTAATAACCCTGAAGAAGAAACTAATCCTTCTTTTAGCCCTGATGGAAAATTAATAGCTTTTGTTAGGCAAAATAATCTCTATACTGTTGATTTAGCCTCAGGAAAAGAAAATACCCTCACTACTGATGGAAGTAAAACCCTTTTTAATGGCCGTCTAGATTGGGTTTATGAAGAAGAAATTTATGGCCGAGGCACAACTCAAGCTTATTGGTGGAGTCCTAATTCAAGTGATATTACTTACCTAACCTTAGATGAATCTAAAGTTCCTGCTTTTACAGTTGTTGATCATTTGCCCCTTTATCAAACCTTAGAGGTAACCAACTATCCAAAAGCCGGTGAACCTAATCCAACAGTAAAACTTAGTATTATTAGTGCTAAAGGTGGTACTCCAAAATCAGTAGAGCTAGCTAATTACCAATCAATAGAATTTTTAATTACTCGTGTAGGCTGGACGCCTGATAGTAAACATGTAGTCTATCAAGTACAAAACCGTGAACAAACTTGGCTAGAATTAAACCTAGCTGATAGCCAAACTGGAAAGACTCGCACATTACTAAAAGAAACTAGTCCTGCTTGGGTCGAAGTAGTAGACTTACCAGAATGGTTAGCTGATGGCTCTTTTATCTGGCAAAGTGACCGTACTGGTTGGAGACATATTTATCATTATTCTTTAGAAGGAAAACTAATTGGTGCTATTACTAAAGGAGATTGGGAAGTCAAAGAAGTCTATGGTATTGCTGATAATTGGATTTATTTTTCTGGCTCTCAACATGGACGAATTAGTAATGATGTTTATAAAGTTAAGCTTGATGGAAGTGGCTTTACTCATCTAAGTGCTGATTGGCAAGGTAATCATAGCCCTCGTTTTAACCCACAATTTACTGCTTTTATAGATGTTGCAAGCAATATAAGTACCCCTCCACAAATGCGTTTATATAAAAATGATGGTTCACTATTAAAAACCATTGAAGAAAATAAAATTGCAGCATTAGCAGAATTTAAACTTGGAAAACCTGAATTTATTCGTATCCCAACCCGTGATGGCGCTCAAATGGACGCTTTAATGATTAAGCCTCCTGACTTTGATCCTAATAAAAAATATCCAGTAATGTCTTATAACTATTCTGGCCCTGCTGCTCCTTCTGTTCGTAACACATGGTTAGGTGCAACTTATATTTGGCATCAAATGCTTGCCCAAAAAGGCTATATTATTTGGATTTGTGATAATCGTTCTGCTAGCCAACAAGGAATTGGTTCTACCTATCCAATTTACCGAAACTTTGCTGAGTTAGAGCTAAAAGACCTAGAAGATGGTGTTAGCTGGCTAAAACAACAATCCTATGTAGATGGCAGCCGTATAGGGATTTGGGGTTGGAGTTATGGCGGTTATATGACAGCCTATGCTCTTACTCATAGTAAAAACTTTAAGATAGGTATTTCTGGTGCCCCTGTTACGGATTGGCGTAATTATGACTCTATTTATACAGAACGCTATATGGGGCTGCCTAAAAATAACCCTGAAGGTTATCGTAAAAGCTCTGTAATAGAAGCAGCAGCTAATCTTAATGGCAAGCTTTTATTAATCCACGGCACAATGGACGACAATGTTCATATACAAAATTCTGTACAATTTATTGACGCATTACAAAAAGCTGGTAAACAATTTGACTTAATGGTTTATCCAAGGTCTAGACATGGTGTAGTCCAGCCACAACGATTAAAACACTTACGTGAAATGATGACTAATTTTATCCTGGAGAATTTATGAGTTCAGTATCACAAGCTTCTGATGATTTGCCAAAAGTGGAATATGTGAAGAAAACGGATGATAGTATAATTGGTCATCCTAAAGGGTTAATGACCCTATTCTTTACTGAAATGTGGGAACGCTTTAGTTACTATGGTATGAGAGCAATCTTACTGCTTTATATGGTAACTGCTGCGGAAAAAGGTGGACTAGGTTTTGCTACTGCTAAAGCAGCTACAATCTATGGTCTTTACACCTCTTCTGTTTACTTAATGTCAATCCCTGGTGGTTGGATAGCAGATAACATTCTGGGGGCACGTTTTGCCGTTTTATTTGGAGGGATAATAATTGCCTTAGGCCATTTCTCTATGGCTTTTGCAGATATTAATTTCTTTTATGGTGGTTTAATCCTAATAGTTTTAGGAACAGGACTACTTAAACCTAATATTAGTACTATGGTAGGTGCCCTTTATCCAGAAGGAGATCCCCGCCGAGATGGTGGATTTTCTATCTTCTATATGGGTATTAACTTAGGGGCTTTTGTTGCTCCTTTAGTATGTGGCTTTCTAGCACAAGATGATAGATTCCAACAATTTCTTAGAGCTAATAATTTTAACCCTCTAAATACTTGGCATTGGGGATTTGGTGCAGCAGGTGTTGGAATGACTCTAGGTTTGATAATTTATCTATCATTTCAACGTAATATAGTGCGTGTAAGTAAAACACCAGATGCTTCTACTCCTGAGTTATTAAAACGTGCAGCTATGGCACTTGTTGCTGTATCAGCAATTGGATTTCTACTAGTAAATAACCTATGGATGATTATTGCTGGTGGAATTATTGCTGGTGCTGGTTGGTTTTTATTCTCACTTAAAGGCGATGAACGAAACCGTTTTATTGTTATCCTAATCCTATTTGTTTTTGCTGCATTTTTCTGGGCAGCCTTTGAACAAGCAGGTTCTAGCTTAACCTTATTTGCTGAAAAATTAACTAGAAATAGTATTTTTGGTTGGACATTCCCTTCTTCTTGGTTCCAATCAGTTAATTCTGTGTTTATTATTCTTCTTGCACCTCTATTTTCTCTCTTATGGGTTGCATTAGGAAGTAAACAACCTTCTAGTCCTGCTAAATTTGCTTTTGGGTTGCTTTTTGCTGGTTTAGGTTTTGTAGTTGTTGCGTTTGCAGCTACATTAACCGGTAGTGGCGTAGTTAGCCCATTATGGCTAGTTTCTGTTTACCTTATACATACCATTGGCGAGCTTTGTTTAAGCCCTGTTGGACTTAGCACAATTACTAAATTAGCTCCTCCTCGTTTAGTAGGCCAAATGATGGGGGTTTGGTTCTTGGCCGCTTCTGTAGGTAATTATATTGCTGGTACTTTAGCAGGTTACTTTGATGAAAATGCTGAAGGCGCAGTCTTTAAACTTTTTGCCTCAGTAGCAGTAGCAACTATAGCAAGCGCTGGTATTTTATTAGCAATTACTCCTTATGCTAAAAAGCTAATTGGTAAAGCTGAATAAATTATTTCTAATCTTTACAATAACAAAAGCAGCCATAAAGTTTGGCTGCTTTTTGTTTAAACATTTAATTCTTAACTTAAAAGGAAAAATTTATGAGATTAAAAAATTTATCGATATTAGCTTTGATTGTAATCTCTTTATTATTACCTACAATTTCTTTAGCCCAATCAAAACAACGTAAAACTTCTAATAAACAAAAAATTTCTGCTAAAAAACAATCTACACCAGCACCTACACTAGCATCTACACCAACACCTAAAGAAGAAGTAACTCAACCAACTCCATCTGTTACCCCGGAAACCCAAGTAAATACTAATGTTACACCTAAGAAAAGAACTTTAGAAACCTCTGATATTGAGGCTTATGGTCTAGCACCTGAAGTAAAATCCAAAACACAAACTAACAGCCAAAATACTAGTGTAAATTCTGGCTCTACTAGCTCAAAACCAAGCGGCCAAGGTAGAAAAGGCCGATATGGAATTAGCATTCCTGCTAGCCCAACGCCCAAAAATTAAAAATAGGGGCGAACTGTTCGCCCCTACTTACCTTAATAATATTTGTTTAATTATTTCTTTTCTTCTGTAACCGTAATACGGATTTCTTTGCTATTACAACGAATCTCAGGAACATACATAGCATGTCCTAATACTGGTAAAGCATGAAACTCGCCTGGGGTTTCTGCACGAAATTCATAACGAATTTCCCAAACACCTTCAGGCAATTTGTCAATAAATAAAGCTACTTTACGATCACGGAGTTCTTGGTATACCCAACGACTACGCCCTGTGTAATCTTGGCTAGATAAATCATCAGGTAAATTATCAGTCTCACCTTGTCTATCAATCATTTCTTCAACTTCTGGATTCAAAGGTCTTTTACGTTGAGGTGCGTTATTAGCTTCAACTTCTGTAATAGGCTGAGCAGTAGAATTAGAGCTAGAATTAGGGCTAGCAAAACGTTTTTCAATTGCTCCAGACTTTAATTCTTTGGTGTAAAGAGCCTCACCACTACGAATTTGTACTGCCTCAATTCCAGCGGGTTTTAAGTCTTCAAATAATAAATACTCATAATTATTTTTAGCTTCAATTGTAAGTACTACTTGGATACGATCCCCGCTATTAATCTTGTCTTTATCTTGCATTTGCTCTTTTTCATAAACAAAGCCTTTTAACAAAGTGGGTTTGCTTACTAATTTGTAATAATCTCGACGAGCAAAGATTTCATTTCCTGCCGCAGGAATTGGATTTTCCAAGCTAAAGAAAGTCGCTTGAGCAGCAAAATAAAGCGCACTATTGCCACCTTTACGACGAATACGGATTTCGTTTGCCCCATCAACAATCAATTTACGGTCAATAGGAAATTGACTAGGAGCAGCTAAAGCATCTTCACCTGATAACTTCTTGGTAACCACTAGCTTACCATTTACTAATAACTCATATTCTAAATCTGGTTTTAGCTCACCACTAGTTTTAAGGTAGTCATTTAAGGTTAAAATTGTGATAGCTGTATCTCTAGTGTTACTCCATTGAGCACCACGACGATTTTTTACTAACCAATTGGTTACAGGCTCAATTAGTTTATTTTGTGGGTCGATTGTTAAGAGCGCACGTAAAACAAATGAAGTGGCTTCAATTCCACCATCTGACCAACGATAATAAAGCCCATCTTCACCCCAATGTGCTGTGCCAATCACTGTTTCATTAGACTTTTCAGCACCTCGATCAATTACTGCAACATCAGGAGTATTATCACGCTTTACACCATCTTCTAAATTACGTACTAGCACCATAGCTTTATCACGTTCACCTAGGTGATGTGCACTTAATGCAAGTAAAGCACGAGTATAAGCGTTTAACTTATCACGATTTTCCCAAATATTATTAAAAGCTTTAAGTTGAAACTCGCTTGGTTTAGTATTTTTTACAGAAGCTTGAAAGACTGTTAAGGCATGTAACATCCAAGCCTGTTGGTCAAAATTGCTTTCTTCTTCTACTAGTTCTTTATTTAAGTAATCAGCAGCACGTTTAGCAGAATCAAACTTTAGATCAATATCTGCATAATAGGCTAAAGTCATTCCCCAAAGAACATAGGCAGTCATAAAGTGATCACTCTCACCTTCTTTCCACCAACCCCAACCACCATCAGAATGTTGGAAGTCATACAAGCGATTTAGCCCTTGATTAACCATATCATTAAGCTTAGCTAAATCTTTTTTGCCTTTAGGTTGAGTTTTATTAACAAACTGTTGCTCAATCCCACCAAAATAACGCCCCATTACTGTTTCTGGACTTAAACCTAAGTCACGTAAGGTTTTAGCCATTATTGCCGCAGGTAAAAAACGGCTCATAGTTTGTTCAGTACAGCCATAAGGATAATCAATTAGGTAAGGTAGAGCATCTAGCATTGTAACAGCCATACTAGGAGCAACTTGAACAACTAGATTTGTAGTTTCTGGCTTGCGTTCTTTAGGAATATTAAGGCTAACGGTTAGCTCATTGCCGCGCATTTTACCAGATTTAGCAACAAACTTTTCAATGCCATGTTCATAAACAATATAGCTATTTTCCATTGCATCTGAATAAGTTTTGTTTAGTGCAGTAACTTTTACTTTTGCATCCCCAGCTTTAGAGGCTGAAACTACCCAATCAACACGGGTTTCACCATTTGCAGCAACTTCAACTGAGCCTTGCTCGCCTTTAACAGATTTTCCATCCTTAAATAATCCTGTTACAGTTACACCCGCAGTACTTATACTAGGAGCAACGGTCATAGCCTTATCAGTATTATTATTAATTACAGCAGACACTACAGTTAAATCCCCAACTAAGAAAAATCTTGGGGCTTGAAGTCTAACAATTAGAGGTTGTTTAGTTCTAGTAGCAGCCTCAGCAATACCAAACTGAGTGCCAGTAGTAACAACTCTAGCAACTGCTTTCCAACCAGTTAAATTATCAGGGTATTTGATTTTTACTACAGCCTTGCCTTGAGCATCAGTTGTAACATCTGGCTGCCAAAAGACTGTAGATCTAAAATCACTTCGCACTTGAACAGGTGGTTCTTGTCCACCTTCTCCACCACGTTGACCTTTTTCTTTGAAGCTATCTCCCCCTACTCTTTCGTCATCTTTAGCACCACTATCTCTTTTCTTAGCTAATGATTTTGCTGGTGCAGTAGCAGGTTGAGGAGCATTAGCACGCATTGCTCCTGCTTTTCCTTCTGCTCTACCAAATTCAGCAGAGCTTTGAGCGCTAACATCAGCTACAGACTCTGCTGCTGCCAAACGGTTTCCAGCACCATCTTGATCATATTCACCTTGCTCACGTTTTTTAGTTCTAAGCTCTTGTAATTGGCCTTCTTCTATTAATTGTTTAGATTCTTGACCTGCCACTAAACGCAGATAACGCTTTTGTTGGAAAGTATTAAAGTTTTGAACTTGTATAGATCGTTTAGTGCCAAAATAAAATTGTCTAGGATCTCCAGCATAATCACTTTGAATATAAAACACTGACTCATCTACTAAGCCTAAAGCTATTTCAGCCGCTACACCTTGGCCATTTTCATCACGAGCATTAATAGTAAAAGTCCCTTCCTCGCGTGGTTGATATTGTTCACGGTCTGATTTTACATCTACGGTTAAAAAGTTTTGCGTAGGTGGCACAATCAATTGTTTTTGATCAGTAAAAACTTGTCTATCCCAAACCATCATTGCTTGTAGAAAGATATTTGGTACATGTTTTTGCTCTATTGGAATTTCAACTAGTTGGACAGTGCCAGTTAAATGCAGTAGTTGATAGCTATAAAGGTCGTCAGCCTCAGTACTAAATAAGACATAGCGATCATTACTTGGGACAGTAATCATTACTGAAGCTTTTTGACCTACTTTTACCGTGTCTTTATCTAGGATCATTTGTACAGTGTTATAGCGATAACCAAGTTCTGTAGTCTGATTATTAAGCGCCCAAAATGTTGTTTGTGTGGTAATTGGAGCACGGCCTTTGTCTTTACTAGCCCATTCTAGACGGTAATAACCAACCTTTGGAGGTTTAGCATTAAACTCTGCTTCACCATTTTTATTAGTAGTAATTTTATCAGTCAAAATTTCTTCATGTTCATAGCCTCTAAATTTTAAGCGCCAAGGTTTCTTTCCTGGCTCAGTTGGTGGAGGAAATTGAGGAAACTGACGACGGATTTTTTCTAGCTCTTCACCTTTGACTTCCTTGTCATTTGGATCAAGCCAAATATCATACCAATAATCCCTAACTAGTTTGATATTGCCTTCAACAGGTACAGCTTGGTCATTAGCATCAATGGTTTTAATTTTAATTTTTAAGTTATCTTCTGGACGACAAAGATAACGTTCTGGATTTAGGTAAACATAATAGCGTTGATTAGTTACCCTAATTTTTTCTGAACCAATAATTTCTCGACGTGAGCTATCTGTTACCCTAGCTTCAATTCGGTATTCATAATCTTGTGCACCATAATTAGGGGTTTCAAAAACTAGTTTTGCTTTACCTTCTTGGTCAGTCTTTAAGGTTTCTTGTTTAATTATTTGACCATTTCCATAGTTATAATTATAACGACTGTCAAAGTCTTCATAATACCAAGCATAATCACGAGGTTGACGATAATAATGATAGAAAGGATTTTGGTAGACTAACACCTGAACAGTAGCGTTAGCTACAGCACCACCAAAATAATAATCAGCTTGGATATTAACTTCTACTTTTTCGCCAACACGAAAAGCTTTTCTTTTACCATCTTCTTCAGGAGTTTTTACACTAACCTTAAACTCAGGGAGTTTATATTCTTCAATACGAAATAATGTTGCACTACCAATCCCTGTGTGTTTTCCTTCATCCCAAAACTGAATGCGATATTCACCTAGTGGCATAGTTTCAGTAAGTGCAAGTGAATCCCAAGCACTACCAAAAGCATTTAACTTGGTTTTACCTTCTTTTACTTTTGAGCCTTTAGGATCAGTAACTTCAAACTCTACAACCTCATTAGCTGGAGTTGAATAAACCGAACCATTATAGCGACGGGCAATAAATTTCCACTTTGCTTCTTCTTTTGGTCTATAAGCAGGACGATCAGTAAAAGCATAAATTCGCCAAGGTTGATTATTATAAGAATTATAGTAATTATAGCCTAAGCTAAAAGCTTGGCGATTATCACGAGTAGCAGAAACAAAAATATCTTGGTTTGATGTGGTACTAGTTGTTATATCAAAAACAGCTATACCATCTTGATTAGTTTGTAAATTAAGCTCTTTCCAAACATATGAATTAATAGTGTTATTGTAGTAGCGTTGCCAAAGTTTTACAGTAGCTCCTGCAACAGGTGCGCCATCAATAGCATTATTAAAATAGGTTAAAACTTGTTTTCCAGAAGTTTTAACTAAAAGTGCTGTGTTAGTAACTAAAATTAACTCTCTAGAACTGTTACTACCGCTTTTACCTTCAATAACATAAGCACCAACAGCAAGCTTTTGGTCTAAAATAATATTTTCTGAGACAGGTTTATAATCACCTTTATTTTCTACGGTCTTTGTCCAGGCTTTTACTTTTTCCCTACCATCTAGTTTAATTTGTTGGAGCCAAGAACCACTACTTACATTAGGTTCAGTAAAACGAACATGTTCAGTTAAATCAACTTTATAGAGAGCTAGATCTATTTGATTGAGATTACGATAGCTTATAGAAAATTGTACTTCTGATTCTGGAAGAAAAAAGTTAGACACTCCTATTTGGACATAAGCTTTAGTAATTTCATTAATTTTTTGTTGGGCTTGGTCAAAATAACGAGTTTCGCCTTTTTTATAATCGGTAATTATTTGACGATAAAGTTTTAATGCACCAGCATAGTCAATTTGAGTTTGTGTTTGACCATCTTCAGAAAAAGTTACTTTTCCATAGTTTTGTAACCATTCAGCATAATAAAAAAGTGCATCATCATACCAATCTGATCCTTTGCCAAACTTTATTGCTGCTTCAAATTGCTCAGGTACTCGTAAACGCTGATTATTATCACCATTATAACGAGTAGCCATTGCTAACAAGTAATAAGCATGTGCTTTTTCATTATCAGTCTCAGAAAGTTTTAGAGCATTTTCTAGTATTTGAGGAGAAAAGACATTTCCATAATAACCATAGTAGTAATATGGTTCTGCCCAAGTTGGGCGAGCAGAGGAAAAAATAATCTTTAAGTAGCGGCTACGTGCTAGTTTAAGGTCTTTTGAGCCAGCCCAAAAATCTAGAGCGACTAAATAATAATTAGTCGCTTGTCCCCAATTACGGCTATTATTTCGTTGCCAGAAAAAATCACCAATGGATTCTTGGACTTCTGCCCAAACTAAATCACGATCTTGTTCACGTTTAATGTCTCTTACTAAAATATTTAGCTGTTCAAAAGCTTTATCAAATTTTGTACTATCAGGAGTACTACTAGCAGCTTGAGAGCGCCAAAGTGTATCAGCCAAACGAAATTTCACCCAACGAGTGTCTTTTTCAGAAAGTTTTAGTTGTGAGGCTTTTTGATAAATCTCATTAGCACGGCTATAAGATTTTTCTTGATAAAACTTTTCTGCCTCCGTTTTAAGCTGTTCATAATCATTGTTTTGTGAGTAAGTAACCATAAACATTCCTAATAATAAGCATATTAATAGTGCGATTTTCATAGATTTCTCTCTAAGATTGGGATTTCTCGTTTGGACGTTTGACTATACATTTGGTTCCATTGATAAAGCAGTAGGAACAGAGCTAAGTGCACTGGTGTCAATTTAAGTAAACAATTGAAAATAGTGGAGTTACTTCTTAAGCCCTGGAAGGGCGTAATATCTGTAGCGTAGAACGTAAGTCCTATGTTATCAATTAATTAGAAATTATAGCCGCGTAGCGGCGAAAGAATGAAATAAAATAAGCTAGCCCTTTTATTCTTTCGCCACTACGTGGCTTTAACTGTAAGCTATTCAATACATAGGGCTTGCGCCCTACGCTACAGATATTACGCCCCTACGGGGCTAAGATTTATCAACCTATTGATTACAAAGATCTTATTGCTTATCCTGGCGCACATGGGCTTATGCCCTACGCTACAGATATTACGCCCCTACGGGGCTAAGAGCATTAACTCTCTTATTTTTCAATAACTTACTTAAGTTGACACCAGTGACCTAAATGTCTACCTTCTTTATCTTTATTTTTCTTTAAGAGGTCGAACCAATAATGTTTGTCCTATTATCCTTGGTTATTGGCTCTCATCTCTAGGTAGGTTTAACATTAGCAAGTAGAGTTTGTAAAGCTGTTCTTAATTCATTTAAAAATATATCATCTAATGGGTTATCTGACTCTAAGTCTCCAATAATAATTTGTAGTAGCATTACTGTTTCCTTAGAAGTACTAAGCAAAGCCTCTCTATTAATAGGACTTGCTTTAAGTACACTAGCTGAAGGCATTTCTGAAGATATAAGTTGGGAAAAATCTGTTGAGCCAGATAGAGCTTTTTGATCATCACTATCACCTACAGTCATAGCTTCAGGAGAAGACTGCATCATTTTTTGTAATTCACTTACATCAGTTTCTCTAGTGGTTCTATTAATTTTTAAGCGTGGAACGGAATCAGTCTTTCTACTTTTTAAGCTTATATTAATGGGGTTACTAAATGAGCTACTAACAGTAGGGTTTCCTCCTGTACCAAAAGCCATTTTAGGAGGTGTTTTAGTTGGAACATTATTACTTGCAAATGACTCCATAGGAGGTAGATTAAGTTTTTCTTCTAGAGTAGGTAAATCGCCTTCTATTTCAAGCATTTTGGTAGGGTTTTTAGTTGGATCACTAGCTAGAAGTAGTGCTGCTTCTAAATCTTGGTCACTAGCATTAAGGAAGACTTTTAAGAATTCTTGTTCTGTTACAGCTTTAACAGCGGCTTCTAGTTCTGAGGCAAAAGCAGCCATATCAGGAGGGCGATTATTAGCAACTTTTTCTAATGCATGCATTACTACGGCATTGACTACGGCTGGAATATCTTTACGGATTTCATAAGTAGGGCGTGGCTTTTCTGAAGCTTGTTTAACAGCAATTGCTGTATGTGAAGAACCAACAAAAGGTAGTTGTCCTGTTAAGAGTTCATAAAGAATAATGCCTAAAGAGTAGACATCAGACCTAGCATCAACTTCTTTACCATAGCATTGTTCAGGTGACATATAGTGAGGTGTACCAACTACAAAACCTTTACGGGTAATATTACCTTCTATTTCGTTATGAATAGCCTCTTTAAATTTTGCTATACCAAAATCTAAGACTTTTACTACTTCTTGGTCACCATCTAGATGAAGAAAAATATTTTCTGGTTTTAAGTCACGATGAACAATTTTACGTTTATGAGCAATTGCAGCGGCGGCGGCAATTTGTTGAATAACTTCATTAGCTTCTTTAGCAGGAAAAAATTTTCTTTCCTTTAGTCGTTGTCTTAATGTAATACCTTCTAGATATTCCATTACTACATAAACTAAGCTATCTATGGTGACACCAAAGTCCATAACAGCAATAGCATTAGGATGGCGGATTTGCATTGCTGCATAGGCTTCGCGCCGAAAGCGTTCTATAGTGCTAACATCACTAGTAGAATTGCTATGCATAATCTTAAGTGCAACAGGTACATTTAATTGTACATGTGTACAACGGTAAACTGCTCCTGCTCCACCTTTAGCAATTAATTTGTCTACTTGGTATTTATTATCAATGAGTCGCCCAATTAGATCGTCTTTACTTTGGACAAAAATCAGTCGTTGTCCATCATATGGACAAAAAGCACTATTATCCTCAAAAGGGCGATTACATTTGAGACATTGTTTTATCAAGTTGGGGCTTCCTTTTAGGGCTGAAGCAGTTTTGTTTGATTTAGCAAGAAAGTTTTTAAATTCTTACACTTAATTTTTAGAAATAAAAGTGTTTTATCTAGTCCAAACATTAGGCTATATATCAAACACATTATCCATTTTTGCAATAAAACTCCGCCAAAGGCCAATAATAAAGACGGCTATAGGCGGTAAGAGAAAAATATCCATTAGATAATAATCATCCAAATAGGGGCCACTTTTACCATTATCAAAACAGTAATAACCCATAGTTGTGCCAAGTATTAAAGAAATTAAATAACCTAAAACTAAAAAAGCCAATGCAATTGAGCGGGTAAAAGGCTGTTTAGGTGCTTCCATCATTTTAGTAACTGAAGGAACATCTGGCATATAAGTATATTTTTCTAAAATACTTTGCAGATTTTGATAAAGAAACTTAATTCCAAAAACAAAAAGCAGTACTGCTAGAATTTTGGTTATAATTGAGTCTAAAATCATGGGTTTAAGCAAAGCGACAATAAAAGCAGAGCTAAAAAGCGTAGCAACAACCATAACCGCATGGCTACGTGCTTGTACTTCAATACGTTCTTCTTCTAGCATCTGGTCAACTACGTTATTAATACGAGAGCGATAAGCATCTCTCTGAGTACGTAAGTTGTTTGTACGACGTTGATTGCTAGCTTGATTATGAATTTGTTCTTCGCCACCTAGGTCATAGAGTTCTTTTAGTTCTAAGTTAGAAAGAACTCTATAGGCTTCACTTAAAAGTGCAAATTCTTTATTAGCTTCTGGTGATTGGCTGACATCTGGATGACATTGCCGTGCTAGCTTGCGATAAGCTGAACGGATCTCTGCTTGACTAGCTTTACTGGAGACGCCTAGTATTTGGTAGTAATCTGCCATAACTACTTCCTGATATTAATATTTATAAGCTAGATTGTCGCGGCCAGGCTTTATCAGCTATGTGGATTATAGCAAGCCAAGATAATTTCTGCATAAAAATTTTTAGACTCTCAGCTAAAGGTATAAATTAAAAAAGAAAAAACTTATTATAGTTTAGTTAGTAAAGATTTAATTGCTAGTGTCATATTTTACATAATTAATAATCTAGGAGTTTAATAACTAAAATGTCTAAACAAATAATTTCATATAAAGCAGAGAAATTTACAGAGTCTGTCATTAGGGAAATGACTAGGCAAGCCAATAAATATGGTGCTATTAATCTGTCTCAAGGATTTCCAGACTTCCCTGCTCCACAGGAAATAAAACAAGCAGCAATTGCAGCAATTGAAGGAGATGTTAATCAATATGCAATTACTTGGGGGGCAAAAAAATTCCGTGATGCTTTAGCAATAAAAGTAAAAGGCTATCTTGGGCTTGAAGTTGACCCAGATCGTGAAGTTTGTGTTACTTGTGGTTCAACTGAAGCCATGATTGCAACGCTTATGGCTATTACTAATCCAGGAGATGAGGTAATTATTTTTTCTCCCTACTATGAAAATTACTGGCCAGATGTAGTCTTATCTGATGCAACACCAAGATTTATTGACTTAACTCCCCCTGATTGGTCTTTTGATAGAGAAAAGCTTACATCACTATTTAATAACAATACTAAAGCAATTATTATATGTAATCCTAATAATCCAACAGGAAAAGTATTTACTAAAGAAGAATTAGAGTTTATTGCAAAGCTTTGTCAAAAATGGAATGTTTTAGCTATCACAGATGAGATTTATGAACATATTATTTATGATGGTGTAAAACATATTGCTATGGCTACTTTAGATGGTATGAAAGATCGTACTATTACTATTAATGGGTTGTCTAAAACCTATTCTGTAACGGGTTGGAGGGTTGGTTATACAATTGCTACTCCTGAAATTACTAATGCTATTCGTAAAGTGCATGATTTTCTTACTGTAGGCGCTGCTGCACCATTACAAGAAGCTGGAGCGCTAGCAATGACATTACCACAAAGCTACTATGATTACTTAGCTAGTGAGTATCAACGTCGTCGGGATTTACTTGTTGAAGTATTAATTAGCTCAGGGTTTCGTGTATTTATGCCTAAAGGTGCTTATTATGTGATGACAGATATTAGCGATTTTGGTTTTGCAAATGACCTAGAGTTTACTCATTGGTTAGTAAAAGATGTTGGTGTTGCAGTTGTACCAGGAAGTTCGTTTTATGCTGAATCCCAAGCTGGTAATCAACAAGTTCGTTTTGCTTTCTGTAAACGAGATGAAACGCTCTTGGCAGCAAAAGAACGATTATTAAAATTACGTGAGCATCTTAAAAAATAGCGTGGTAAAATCCTTAGACATTATCATGAAGAAGAAATTGTAGGGGCAATTTATGAAATTGTTATCTTGTCGTTTGTTAGTAAAACTTTTTGTTCTTATAAGTATTGTGATTTTTCCTGTTTTTATTAATCAAACTTTGGCACAAAACCTTTCTATATCACAGGCTGAGCTTGAAACTCAATTTAAGGCACAACTTTTTGGAAATAAAGCTGATTCTGATGATTTATTACAAGAAGCTCGTTTTGGTAATCTTGAGCAACTTAATCAGATTAATAAAATTAATCAGCCAAATGCTTTAGCTCTTGAAAATAATCAAGCCCCTACATTTACAATTGCCCCTGAAATTAGAACTTTACATGTAGGAGAACTAAAACAATTTAGGTTTTCTTTTAGTGATGCAGAAAATGACGCTTATTTTGGTGGAGTAGTGGCGCTTAACACTAAAATTGAGCTAGACCCTGGACGTAAACCTAGAAAACAACTTGCTCGTGAAGCAACGGTTAAAATTGATGTGCTAAATTCTGGAGATTCTTCTGTTATTTTATGGAATATCACAGCACAAAACCCTGGTGTAGCAATTTTCTTTGTTAGTATTGCAGAAATCTTTGCTAGTACTGAAAATGGAGTATTTAAGCTTTCTTCTGGCCGAATTAAGTTTGTTGCTTATGCATTTCGTGTAATAGGAACAAATGATGATAGTTTAGCACCAAGCCTTCTTAATAAATTTAGCGATACAACATTAAAACTAAAAGAACGAATTAATTTAACTTTTGCAGCCCAATCCCCAGAAAACCGCCCATTAACTTATAGTTTTCTTTACCTAGCTTATGCCTCACGTTTGGTTAATGGTAGATTTTTTGGTAATAATGCTCAAATTAAAGCAATTCAACCTGGTCAAGGAGTCTTTATTGCTTTTGTTTCTGATGGGCTTAAAGCTGACTTACAAACTTTTATAGTTACAGTGGCTGATCCTCAAGCACCCCCGCCTACAACGCTTAATTTAACAGCACGGGCGCTTTCTAGTAGCACACCTGTTTCAGAAAATAAGCCGTCTTCAATTGATATCTATGGAGATAATTTTTCTATCGCTACCCAAGTAGTATTAAAAACTAGCTCCCAAGAACAACAATTACCAGTCCAATTTATTAGCAACAGCAACTTAAAAGTTTTGCTACCAGAAAACTTAAAAGAAAAAGCTACTTTACAACTAATTGATAATAATCAAGTTAGCTCTATTGACATTCAGCCTTTAGCCCCTGTAGTAATAGATATTAAGCGAATTCGTAATTTTTCTAATAATATTTTTCGCTTAAAACTACTAGGAGCAAAACTTGGTAGAGGGGTAAAAGTTTTTGCTAATGGTAAAGAGCTAAGTATTCTAGATGAACGTACATTTCGTAGTCCAATAGTAGATCAAATTACTGTAATAGTGCCTGTTGAGCTGCGTAATGAAAGTAATATTAAGTTAAATTTAGTAGGAAATAATGGGTTAGAAAGCCCTATAGTTGCTGTGCCTTTTACTAAATAACCTAGTTGGGCTAGAGTTTATGTAGTTTTATGCTTCTCAACAAATGTTTCTTCCTCAGTGGTTTTACGCAAGTGAAAATGTAGAGTAGCTCGTTTAGCCTCGGTTGGGAGCATTTTATACAATTGTTTATCTACTGCCCGACAAAATTCTATAACAAGTTCTTTAGAGCAATCTGTACGCTCACAAAGTAAGCGTATTTCTTCTTGAGTCCAACCATTTACTAATTTAGTTTCCATTTGAATTTTTTCTTATGCAAATCAAACATCTTAAAATAATTTTCTGTGTAATTATCAACTTTGTCCTTTAATTTTAACCTTTCTGACTTTTCTTCTAAAGGCTTAAAAGTACCTTAACACTCATAAGAATTTGAAAAAGTTTTTATTCCTAGGGTTGAAAGTAGTTAAAGTTTTCTGGAATAACTAACATATGCTTAACCTCTTTTAAAGACTTACTCTACTCTACTAACAATTGCTGGTAGTTCAATAATAAATTTCGTTCCACAAGGTTTATTATCTTCTACCCAAATTTTACCTAAATGATCAGTAACAATATGACTAACAATAGCTAAACCTAGCCCTGTACCTCGTTTACGAGTTGAAAAATAAGGATGAAAAAGCTTTTCTCTATCTTCAGGATTAATACCATGTCCTGTATCACTAACAATTAGTCTAATTACATCTTGTTCGCTTAAGTATTCTGTAGAAATTGAGAGTACTCGTTCAGGAGCATTTAACATTGATTCAGCAGCATTATCAATAAGATTAACTAATGAGCGTTTAATTTGTTCTTTATCTAAATTTATTAAAGGTAAAGTCCCACTAAAATTTGTATTAAGTTTTATATCATCAAGTCTATCTTCATAAAGCTTTAGTGTTTCTTGTACAACTTCATTTAATGAGTCTGCTTTAAGTTGAGCTTCTGGAAGGCGAGCAAACCTAGAAAACTCATCAACCATTCTTTGCAAAGTACCCACTTCTTGTTTAATGGTTGTAGTGCATTCTTCTACTACTTGAGTATACTTTTGCTCTAGCTTATCAGATATTTTTTGTGAGTTTTTAGCAATTCTTTCTGCACAAAGTAAAATAGGGGTAAGAGGATTTTTTATTTCATGTGCCATTCGTCTAGCAACCTCACTCCAAACGGCACTACGCTGGGCAGCAATTAAGCCTGAAATATCTTCTATCATTAATACAGAACCTTGGAAAATACCATTTTTATCTCTTAGTGGAGTTACGGTAACAGAGGTATGTAGCAAAGAAGTTTGGCTATAGATTTCCATATCTCTAGTAACTTGCCCTGTACGTTTAGCTTTACGTACTAACCTAAGTATTTCTTGTTGATTTTTAGGGCTAAAAAGGCTATCTACAGGGGTTCTAGCAATTGCTAAGCTTTCACATTGTAAAATATTAAGAGCAGCTTGGTTAATTGTAATCATAAGATGTTCGCTATCTAGAGAAATTATACCTGTAGAAAGGCTTTGTAATATAGTTTCAATATAACGGCGACGTTCTTCTAAAGCACGGTTAGTTTCACGTTGATCTTTAGCAGCTATTTCTAGAGTATGTCGATTTTCGCTAAGTTGGGCTGCCATTTGATTAAAAGATTGAACTAAAGCAGCTAATTCATCTTCAGCAGGACAAAGGACACGAATATCATAATTACCCCTTGTTAGGGCTTGAGTTGCCTCTGCTAGAGCTTGAATTGGAATTGTAATCCCGCTAGCAACATAAAGTGCAATCCAAGTAGCAGCAAAAATTAATAATAAGGTCATTGCTCCTAGTAAATATAAGTTAGTAATCTTAAATTGTTTGGCATTACGTGAGAGTCTATCTCTATCTTCACTTTGTTTAATTACTGCAACAAAGCTATCTGCTAAATTCTGGGGTAATTGCTTAATCAAAAAAATCCCACCAATAGGTTTAGTTGATTGTGTAATAGGCTGTCCAACTACTAAATAAATAATGCGTAAGTCTTCACCATTTATCCATCTAGCATAATTTTTACCTAATTTAACTTGTTTTTGTGCTTCAAGGAGTTCTTTAAGCTGACTAATATCTTCTCCTTGAGAAAATGGGGTAGTATCTAAAAGGCTAACAGATAGAAAGCGTAATTGTTGGTTGTTATATTCTCTTTGTAGTAGTCGTTTTTCATCATCATCTAAGGTGAAATCTTGATGCTGTCCACGTAAACTAGTAACTCTAAGTAGGGTTCGACTAAATTTTACTAGATCTTCTAATTCACGTTGCAAAAATATTTGCTGCATATTATTAGCACTTGCATAAAACTTATTAGTTGGTGATCCAAACCAAATATCTAAGCTAGTATTAAGAAGTCCATAGGCAAAGAAAAATTGTAAAATTCCTGGTAACAGAGAAATTCCTATAGAAAACACTACCATTTTGGTTTTAAATTTTGATCCTAAGCGTTGTTCTGCTCGCTCACGACGTAATTTAAGCAAGTTTCTAGTCAGGATTGTCAACAAAACCAAAGAAGCAATAAAATTAATTGAAGAGAGTGCATAAAGAATTAATGTATCACTAGATCTTTCTGGGACAGGAATTAATGGTTTAACAGTGCCTAAGGCTACTAATAAGGCAATTAGTCCAAAAGTAATGATGGTAAGAAAAATTACTCTATAGCGACGACTGCGCGAAGAAGTATTTGGCAGTGTCTCGTTATTCATAGCCACCTTTTCTTAATTTCAGTGTTTTACCCGTAATTTTATGCAAGATTAGTATATTATCTAGAAAAAGTTTAAGCACGTCTAGTCACTTTAAGAAAAGAACATATACAGTTAATTAGTGGTTTATAAAAGCAAATTTTAATAACTTTAAAAATAAAATTGGATTTATCTTTATGACACCAGAAAAGTGGAAGCAAGTTAAGTTATTGTTTGAACAATTGATAACTCTAGAACCTTTAGAAGAAAAAAAATATCTTGATAGCTGCCAAGACGAAGAAATTCGTAAGGAACTAGAATCTTTACTTAATGCACATAGAAATGCTAATAATTTCTTACCAGAAAAAGAACCTCTTCACTCTAATGAAAATGGACAAAACCTTAAAGGCTATAATCAATCAACAGGCTCAACATCTAATAGTAGAGCTAATATAAAGCAAAAAGATTTCACAGGTACTTCACGATTTTTAATCCAAAAGCGTTTAGGAGAAGGAGGTTTTGGAGTTGTTTATCAAGCTTATGATCGTGAACGTCATTCTATTGTTGCATTAAAAACTTTACACCGAGCAGATGCAGAAGATCTTTATAGATTTAAGAAGGAATTTCGAGGGCTTGCAGATATAGCTCACCAAAACCTAGCTGCAATGTATGAGCTTTTTTCAGAAGAAGACCAATGGTTTTTTACTATGGAAATGATTTATGGTAAAAACTTTCTTGATTATGTAAAAGCTCCAACATTAACTAACTCTTCTTCAAATATAGCTACAGCACCAGTCTTAAAAGAACTTATTTCAAGAGAAGACATAACCAAAGCAGACTCACTTGAAGAAAATATTCAAAAATCTACTCAAGAAATATCTTATAAAGATACAAAATCTGTAGAGTCTTGCTCTGAAGTGGATCTAATAAAATTACGTAGAGTATTAAAACAGTTAGCTGAAGGGCTTTATGCTTTACACCAAGCAGGTAAATTACATAGGGATCTTAAGCCTTCTAATGTATTGGTAACTAATGAAGGGCGAGTAGTCATACTAGATTTTGGTCTTATAAGTGATCTTACTTCTCAAGGGGTTAATCAAGTAACTAGTGATAATATAATGGGTACGCCAGCCTATATGTCACCTGAGCATATTTCAGGACAGGCTATTTCCCCTGCTTCAGATTGGTATAGTGTAGGTATAATGCTTTATTTAGCACTTACAGGAAAGTTACCTTTTTCTGGTAACCCTACAGAAATATTACTAGCTAAACAGCGTCGTGAAGTCTTACCCCCTTCAGAATTAGTCTCAGGGATTCCAGAAGATCTAAATAATCTTTGCCAAGATTTACTTAAGAGAAATCCAAGATTGCGCCCAAATGGAGCAGAAATATTAAGATGTTTAGGTGATCAAGAAAGTATAATTCCACCCCCAACAGGTAATTTAATAAAACCATCAGCTTTATTTGTTGGAAGGGAGCAAGAATTATCAAAGCTTAATCAAGCCTGGCAATTAATAAAGCAAGGCAAAGGGGCTACAGTTTATATAAAAGGCCGTTCAGGAATGGGGAAAAGTACGATTGTCAGACATTTCCTAGAAAAGCTAGAACAAAGCGAAGGGGATTTATTAATATTTTCAGGACGATGTTATGAACAAGAATTAGTCCCTTATAAAGTTATTGATAGTATTATAGATTTATTA
>Ga0075163_10000587_pt1 | contig 47225 bp, 33 predicted proteins | sample JI1023141ADNA_FD_71478 | JGI IMG/M metagenome (GOLD analysis project Ga0075163, IMG submission 71478) | Wastewater effluent complex algal communities from Wisconsin, to seasonally profile nutrient transformation and Carbon sequestration -... | ecosystem: Engineered > WWTP > Effluent > Algae...
CTGGAGTACCGGCTGGAGAGCGGCGAGCGCGGCAGTCGGCAGGAGCATGCCGCAGCGCTCCTCCAGCAGCTGACCGGCGCCGAGGCGTGCCTGGTCGTCAACAACAACGCTGCCGCGGTGCTGCTGATGCTGGCGGGGCTGTGCGCGGGCCGCGAGGTGGTGGTCTCGCGCGGCGAGCTGGTCGAGATCGGCGGCTCGTTCCGCGTTCCCGACGTGATGCGCGCCTCGGGAGCGCGCCTGCACGAGGTCGGCACCACCAACCGCACCCATCTGCGCGACTACCGGGCCGGGATCGGCCCCGAGACAGGCGCGCTCCTCAAGGTGCACCGCAGCAACTTCGCCATCGTCGGATTCACCGCCGAGGTCGCCCCGGCCGAGCTGGCCCGCTGTGCCCATGAGGCCGGGCTGCTCTGCCTCTACGACCTGGGATCGGGCGCGCTTGCGGGGTCGGCGGCTGGCCTCGATCCGCCGGAGCCCACCGTCGAAGCCGCGCTTGCGGCGGGCTGCGATGTGGTCAGCTTTTCCTGCGACAAGCTGCTCGGCGGCCCGCAGGCGGGCGTGCTGTGCGGCGCCCGGGCCAGCATCGAGCCGCTGCGCCAGCATCCGCTGTTGCGCGCCCTGCGTCCCGACAAGCTGACGCTGCTGGCGCTGACGGCGACGCTGGAGCTCTATCGCGACGGCCGCAGCGCCGAGATTCCCATTGTGGCGATGCTCGCTGCCGACGTTGCGTCCCTGCGAGCCCGCGCCGAGTCGCTCCAGGCGCTGTGCAGCGCCGCCGGCCTGGCCGTGGAGATCCTGCCGACCCGGTCGGCTGTGGGCGGCGGGGCGATGCCGCTCGTCGAGCCGGCGAGCTGGGCGGTCTCCCCATGCTGCGACGCGGCGCAGGCTCGCCGGATGGAGGTCGCCCTGCGCCAGGGCAGCGCCGAATCGGCGGTGGTCGCGCGGCTGGCCGGAGATCGTCTGCTGTGCGATGTGCGCACGGTCAGCGAGGGTGAGCTGCCGGTCCTGGCGCGGGCGCTCGTCGCTGCGCGCGGGGCCTGACGCCGGCTGGCAGCGGCAAAAACCGCCTGCGCCCGAGGTGGCCGAGCATGGTAAAGTGACACCATGCCCCGTATTTTCCCTGACGCTCCCGACCTGGTAGTAAGCCCAGATGGAGCGTGGGCCGCCGCGCTGGTCGGCACCAGCCTGCGCCTGTACGACCTCCTGTCGCAGCCTCACGCCGCGTCGCTCGACGGACCCAGCGATGGCGTCGATGAAGCCCAGCCGGCGCCTGCGTCGGCCGCCGAGCGCGGCGTGGCCATGCTCTCCGAGCCGGTGGCCGACATCGAGCGTCCCGAAGGCGTCGGCCGCATCGTGTTCCTCGACTCGGAGCGGCTGCTGCACATCTTCATCGAGCAGGGGCGCAGCGACGAGCCCGCGATCATCGCGGCCGAGCTCATCGGCGTGCCGACGCTGCATCCGGTGGGTCCGCTGGCGCGGGTGGCCGGGGCGCAGCGCATCGTCGGAGTCGGTCCGGCCGGCGCGGTGGTGGCGCCCAACGGTCCCGGGGCCGACATCCTGCATCTGCGCAACGGCGAGCTGGTTCTGCAGCGCACGTTCATGCGCGGCGAGGTCCTGTCGGCCATTCCAGCGCCGGAGCGCCGCTTCCTGCTGGAGCAGCGGGGCGGCTTTGACCTGTGGGATCCGGCGACGCGAGGCGCCCTCTCGCGGCTGGTGCTTCAGACGCGCCAGCAGACGGTCCAGGTTGGCTACGTGTCAAACGGGCGCATGCTCTTCGCGCTGGCCGCCGGTCCGCCGGCGCACGTGGAGATCTTCCGCGCCTCCGACGGTCGCCGATTTCTGGAGATGGACCAGCCGGGGCGCGGCCTGGCGGCCGACAGCGCCCCCAGCCGCCTGGTGATTGCCGTCGAGGAGCGCGGAGGGCCGGCATTTCTCGATCTGGATCTGGCCAATGGCGCGCTCCAGCGGCTGCCGCTGCCCGGTGGCAAGAGCCGGCTCTATAACTTTGCGGTCAGGCCCTCGGCGACTTTTCCCGAGATCATTGTTCTGACCGAAAGCAGCGGCACCGCAGTGGTGCGCATGAGCCTGCCGCGGCTTCAGACCGGCACAGGTCAGGAGACGCCAGAGCCGCCGAGCCACAGCGCCCGTGGAGCCCGTCCCGGCAGCCGCCCGAGCGCCGGTGAGCAGGGCGGCAGCGGATCGTCGACGCAGCTGCGCGGACCCCGCTCGCGTCTCCAGCGTCCGGACCAAAGAACCGACCTGAGGGCGGACTCGCGCCCCGACAGTCGTCAAGAGCCTCGTCAAGACCACCGTCAGGACCAGCGCCTGGAGCATCGCCAGGAGCCGCGCCCCGAGCTCCGCCCCCACCGCCGGCCGGCGCTGCCCGTCGAAGGACCGGCCCGCATGAGCAGCGCTGCCGGCAGCCAGTACGCCGACGAGGACGACGAGAGCGGGGTCGAGACGCAGCACAGCGCGCCGCCGCCGGTGGCGCCGGTCTCGATCGTGCTCGGCGACCCGCAGGGCAGTCGCACCGAGGCCGCACCGTCTGCTCGCGAGCGAAGGCTGCGCGAGATGCTGGGCCGCAGCTACGATCCGGCGCAGAGCCAGTCCGCCTGGCAGTGGGAGCTGCTGCGCTGGGCGCAGCTGCTTTTGAATGGCACCGAAGATGGCTCGCCGCAGCTGCCTCCCGACGGCGGTCCCGTCCACAGGCTGGGCATGCGGCTGCGGCTGACGCCGGTGGCGCAGAAGCTCGTCTCGCTGCTCTACGCGGCCGAGCACCTGCTGGGGGCCCGCCCGCGCGGCATGCGCCTGCTGGAGCTGACGGCCTGCCTGAGCTCCATTTATGAGGAGCCGACGATCGTGGCGGAGCTCATGCCCAACAGTCCGCTGCGCAGCCTGGGGCTTGTGACGATGCGCCCCGATGGGCGGCTGCGGCTGCGGCCCGAGGTTGCGGCCATGCTGCTCGACCTGCCGTGTCCAGACCTGCTGGCGCCGGCCGGAGGCGAGCGGGAGCTCCTGGCGCCGGGGCTCTACAGCCACTCCGGGCCGTACACGCGGGTCGCGACGCTGCTGACCCGCCAGCCGGTGCTGCGGGTCGACGCCCTGACCGAGCCGCGGCTGCTGCCGGCGCTGGAGCAGGCGCTGACGCGGGCCCTGGTGCACGACGCTGTGGTGCTGCTCGACGGCTGTCCGGGAATCGCCTACCCGGCGTTTACGGGCACGGCGCTGCTGCCGTCCCTGCGGGCGCTGCTCACCGGGCTGCGGGTGCCGGTGATCGTGGCTTCGATGCCCGATGCCATGCCGGCGCTGGGGCTGCCGGCTCGGCCGCTGCCGGTGGGACTGGTCCTGGCCAATGCCGTTGCACCCGCGCCGCTCATCCCCAGCGCGCCGCTGCCCGTGGGCACGACCTGGCGCAGCCCGCTCTTGCCGGTGAGCGCGGCGTTTCTGGAGGGCACGGCCACGAGCGGCCGGCTGGAGCTACAGGTGCCCGGGGATCGCCGCGCGGCCATCGTCATTGGCCCCAACGCAACGCCCGACGCCTACGCCAGCGCCGCCTATCTGGCGACTCGCGACGGCGCAGTGCTCATGGTCGACGTGGAGCTGACCAACGTCCGGGCGCTGGTTCTGTCGATGCTTCTGCGGCAGCTGCCGCTGTGCATCACCGCCGTGCCGCCGGGAGGGCCGGGCACCGCCTGGCCACCGGCGCTCATCCCATTTGCACAATAGAGTCACAAATACTAGCCTGCGCCGGTGAAGTCGCTATTATGCGGCGCATCCTGTTGATGGGTTCGCTTGAGCTGCGGCCATCGCTCAGCAGGCCAGTGCTCAAGCACAAAGTGCCTCAAGCAAATGCCCGAGCAGATGCCCAAGCAGATGCCCGAGCAGATGCCCGCACAATGCCTGCCCAAATGCCTGCCCAAATGAAAGAGTAACCAACATGCCAGCACTGCCCGGGTTTGCGCCGCGACCTCACGGTCCCTCCCTTCGAGCGCGTCGTCGTCGCTCGACTTCGACTGCCACCCTGGCGGCCTTCATGGCCAAGGCGATCGTGGCGGTCAACGCTCGCGGCCTCTGCGCCGCCGATATGGCCCGTCTGGCGCGGCTGCCCAGGCGCGAGATAGCTTCCATGCTGGCGCTCTGCGGCTGTCGAGACTGCTTCTCGGCTCGCGCGAACTAGCCCTTCAGCGACGGCAGCAGCGACAAAATCGCCGAGGCGACATATCGGCAAGCAGCCACCAGCGCGTACATCAAAACGATCCATATCGAGTGCGCGCAACCCGGCTGATCCTGATAGAATAGGTGCCCACAGAGTTCTTTCTTGAGGACGTGGACCGTTGACTAGCGCAAGCATGTTTGAGCGAACGTGGGACGTGGCCATCCAGCTCTGCCGTTCGGGGCGTGTCCAAGGTCAAAAGTTCGCAGTAGGTGTATCGGAGCGCGAGAGCCAGGCTCCCGCTCCGCAGTGGGCCGTCATGAACTTGGAGGGGCGGCCCGTGTTTCAGGCCCCAGCAGACGAGGAGGCCGAGGCAGGCGCGATGTTTACCGTCGCCCGCCGCTTCGTCGAGCTGGAGGACGCACTGGAGCGGGCGACCGAGCCTGCCGAGTACGTGCCCGAGCCGCGCCGGACCTTCCGTGACAGCCTCCGCGAGTGGGGCCTCATGGATGAGCAGGGGCGCGTCCTCAAGGCCTACGAGTACGATCCGGAGCCGCTGCTCGGCTACGTCGTGCGCGTTGGCGAGGTGTATGCCTACGGCGTCGTGAAGCAGTCGGCGCTGAGCGAAGGCACCATCACCCCGACCGGCGCCTGCGACACCGCCGACGAGGCCCGCCGGCGAGCCAGCGAGCTGCTCATGCTCGCCCTCGTGCGCGGCGCCACGGTGATGGGAATGAACGGCGTTCCGGCCGTCATTGACCTGTCTGCCGACGCCGAAGACGAAACCCAGCCTTGACGTGAAAATGGCTGCTCGTCGCGAGGGCGGCGTTGCGCCTGCGCTCCGGTGCTCACGGACATTAGTCCGCTCCGCTCCGGTGCTCGGCGCGCCTTGCCCTCACGGCGATCAGTCATTTTCAATAGGCAGATAGGGCGGCGCGCTTTTAGCGGCGCTGATTGGGCAAAAAGAAAGGGCACTTTAAACGCTTAGCGTTTAAGAGTGCCCTTTTGGCGTTTAGGGGCTGCGCTGGGCTTTGGGGCTTTGCGCAGCCTGGCTGGCGTTGCTACTTCTTGCGCGGGCCGTTGCCGTGCAGGTACTTCATCAGGCGCTTCTCGCCGACGGTGTGGATCTTGCCGTCGCCGACCAGCTCGGCCAGCGGCTGGCGCAGCTTGTTGGCCAGTTCGCCGCGGTCCAGGTTGATGGAGCTCAGCTGATCGGCCGAGATCGCCTTGGCGATCTCATTGCGGTTTGAGCCTTCCTTGTTGCCCGTCAGCACGCCCAGGATGGCGCTCTTGAGCGAGTTCTTCTGGGTCTCGCTGAGGCGCGTCCGCTTGTGCGGCTTGGACTCGCTGCGGCTGGCCTTGGCGGCGCCGCCGCGGTTGCCGAGAACGGCTTCGGCAAAGTCGAGCACGCCAAGGGTCGAAACGGCCGACCAGATATCCTTGTTCTGCTTGACGCTGCTGATGAACTGCTCAACCGTCACGCGATTGTTCGGATGCAGCTTGTAGAACGTGCGCAGCGCTGCTTGCCGCCGCAGATCTTCATTCTGCACGCGCAGCTCTTGCTCAAATAGCGAGTCGATTTCGAGCCCAGCGGGGGTGGACGTAGGAGCTTTCTTCGCGACCATTAGTAATCCTCCGTTTTCGTTTGGCCTAACTTCACCGTAAAGAGCTGCTGACTTGAATTGATAATTATCGCATCCACACTGCAATCGCAACGACAAAGGATCGGCAGCACCAATTTTGTCGCCAATAAGCGCCGACATCTGCACATCCGACATTGTGCCGAGCGTTTGCCCGGTTCGTCAGTTCGCACTAGACCGCCAGTACATCGCCACATCATCGCGCCCCTACCCCGTCTGTTACCGGTCTGGCAATTGCTGCAAAACTTGGAATATCCAACAAAACGTAGCGGCGAACGCAGCGGCGCGGGCATCCAGAACCTTCAGGCGGAATCGGCGTGGAGCGACGACGAAGAAGATGGCTTCCACAGTAGTTTTGTCCGCCATTCTTATGTACGCTTTGACGGTACAATCGTCTCGCGGCCGCAGCTGCTGACCGCCAGACCGAAACTTCCAGACGAAACTCAAAAAAAACCCGTAGGGCCTATGCGCATCCGCCGTCCGATATCCGCGCTCTATTTGAGCTTTCCGCTCATCCTCATCGCCGCACTGGCGCTCGCGCGCTACTCCTATCGCACAGCCCAGCAGCTCTCGCGCAACATCGAAGAGGCGGGCCTCCAGGGCGTCTCCGCCCTCGGCGATCTCACCCGCAACCGCGTCGACACCTTCATCGCCGATTCCGATCGAACGCTGTTTAATCTGGTTGACCTTGAACATCTGGGAGAGTTCGGAAAGCGCTGGTCCGAAATCGTTCGTCTGTCGCACGCAGTTGAAGCCGCGATTGTGCTGGATGAAAAGCTCCAGGTCGTCAAAGGCGGCTATGTCAACAAGCGCCGCAACAAGCCCGAGGCCGATGCATTTCTCAGCCTCTTCAAGGCAAAGCTGCTTCCCGCCTTGGATCTGCTGGCGCAGACGCCTGACGTTCACCGCCATCTACATACAAAGCACGATGGTGTGGATTATCTTCTGAGCTACATCAAGCGCTACGATAAGGATCACAATACTGTTTTTTACATCGTGCTTAAGGTGAACCTCGATTATCTCATCGGCACATTCTTCCCCGAGGTCCTACAGCCCATTGGCGATCGCGTACAGGCAGGAGTCCTCGGGAGCAGCGAGGAAGTCGTCTACGGAAAGCGAATCTCCAATGCCGGTGGATATCTTTATGATCGTAAGTTTGAGTCGGTCTACCTCTGGCGCCTGGTCATGGCTCCGCGCGAATCGAGCCGCCTGCGCGCAGGAGCGCAGAGTCGGAAGTTTTCCGATATCAGCCTGATTGGCCTGATGCTCGGCGTGATCGTGCTCGGTACGGTCTTTCTTTTGTATGGCATCTCGACCGAGCAGCGCGTCAGCAACATGAAGTCCGAGTTCATCAGCAATGTCAGCCATGAGCTCAAGACTCCCTTATCGCTGATACGCATGTTTGCAGAGCTCCTGATGCTTGGAAAAGTGAAGACGCCCGAAAAGGGGCGCGAGTATGCCGGCATCATTACCCGCGAGTCCGAGCGGCTGGCGCGCCTCATCGACAACGTGCTCGACTTTTCCCGCATCGAGCGCGGCAAGGCCGCCTATGAGATGAAGGCCGCGGATCTGGGCGATGTCGTCGAGCGCTCCCTCGACTTTTTCCGCTACCGGCTGGAGCGCGAGAACCGCCAGCTGGAGTTCGAGCTGCCCGCAGCCTCGGGCGCCGACGCCCTGCCGACCACGCTGCTCGACGAAAACGCCATGACGCTGATCGTCCTCAACCTGGTCGACAACGCCATCAAGTACGGCGGCAGCGGTCCGATCACCGTCTCTGTGCGCTACGCCGCCAAGTCCGACGAGCTCATCGTCTCGGTGCGCGACCAGGGCATGGGCATTGCCCCCGACGAGCAGCGCAAGGTCTTTGAGCGCTTTTATCGCACCCGCGAGGTGCGCACCACCAACATCCGCGGCTCGGGCATCGGCCTGGCCCTCGTCAAGCACATCACCGAAGCGCACGGCGGCCGCGTCACCGTAGAGAGCACCCCGGGCCAGGGCTCGACCTTTACCGTCATCCTGCCCGTGCGTCGTCCCCCTCCAGAGCTTGAAGCCGGTATAGACTCGGAAGCAAAGCAACCTGACCATGGCTGAGCGCAAAGGTTCCTCCTCCCCGCCCACCTCGGGCCAGTCTTCAACATCTTCCGGGGCCCCTTCCGGAGCGCCCTCCGCTGCGCCGCCGGTCGCGACCCCGGCATCGGGCCCGGCATCGGGCCCGGCCAGCACCGCCACCCCACCTGGCAGCACGTCGGGGTCGGTGCAGCCCGCGGCCCGCCAGCGCATCCTCATCGTGGAAGATGAGCCCGATATCATCGGCGGCCTCACCGACGCCCTGGAGTTCGAGGGCTTCGAGGTCATGGCCGCCACCGATGGCCGCAGCGGCGTGCGCGAGATGCGCGAGCGCGGCGCCGATCTCGTCATCCTCGATCTCATGCTCCCCGACATCAACGGCTACCAGGTCTGCGAAGAGATCCGCACCACCAACCAGATCGTGCCCATCATCATCCTGACCGCCCGCGGCCAGGAGCTCGACAAGATCCGCGGCCTCGAAGCCGGCGCCGACGACTACGTCACCAAGCCATTCTCCATCGGCGAGCTCCTGGCGCGCATCAAGGCCATCCTGCGCCGCCTCGTGCGCGCTCAGCAGAGCACCCAGCCCGAGACCCTGCGCATCGGCACCGCCGAGATCGACGTCAAGAAGCACACCATCACCCGCAACCGCAAGACCCAGACCCTCACCTTCTACGAAGTCGAGCTGCTCAAGCTCCTCTTCGAGCGCGAGGGCCAGCCCGTTTCCCGCGACGAGATCCTCGACAAGATCTGGGGCATCGAAGCCTACCCCACCAACCGCACGGTCGATAACTTCGTCGTCAAGCTTCGCAAGAAGCTGGAAGAAAACCAGCACCACCCCCGCCACATCCTCACCGTCTACGGCTACGGCTACAAGCTAGCCCCGTAGCGCCCTCACACCAGCGGCTGCTCGTTCAGGTAGCGCAGCGCCTCGGCCTCGTCGAAAAAGATGTGCAGCGGCTGGCCGCTGCTGCGGCTCATGCGCTGAAAGTGCAGCTTGCCCACCGCGGTCTGCACCAGGATCGCGACCACCTTGAATCGCCGCGTCAGCTGCTGCACGACCTCCACCGCCTTCTGCTCAAACCCCGGCTCGTTGTTGCCCGGCGCCAGCCGCATATCCAGCAGCAGCCGCGCCGGCAAAAGCGGAATCAGAATGGGCGGCAGCACAGCGGCAGTCTGTAGCAGCGTGGCCGTGGGCTGCGGCAGCGCCGTTCGCGCAATCCGAACCACCCGCGCCTCGGCATCATGAAGCACATAGAAGAAGTCATTGCGGAAGACTTCGCGCATTTATCCATCATACTATAGCCCCCCATCCCCATCTCGATTCCCCGACGCTGCGCCGCCCGGTGCGGCCCCCCCACCACAGCCCCTAACGCTCATCCGCCCCCGGCTTCGCCGCATCCACCGCCGGCTCCGGCTCTTTTGCCTCTTCGGCCTGCCGGCGCCTGGTGGCGCGGAAGAAGCTGCGCACTGCGGCGCGGTCGCCTGGGAACATCACGGTCAGCGCACCTTCGTTCTTCTGAAGCTGCCGCACCAGCGCCCGCCGCGCCGCCAGCTCGGTCGTAAAGACCTGATCCGCGGCAGCCTCCAGCTTGATGAGCGCGTCTTCAGCCGCCGAGGCCGCTGCCGCCAGCTTCTTCAGCTCGGCCCCGTGCCGCTTGTACAGCTCGGGGTGCGCCGTCTGAAGCCCTTTGACGACCAGCTCCACGGCGGCCGACTCTTCGGCCCCGCGCAGGGCAATGACTGTGCTCGCGCCCCGAGGAAAGACCTGGCGGTAGCGCTCATCGCCGCGCTGACCGCTCAGCGCGGCCAGCAGATCCAGATCCAGCTGCCGCACCCGCTTGTCCACCACCAGATCGGCGCGAACCAGCAGCGCCTGCGCCTCGACCCGCTCGCCCTCCATGGACTCGGTCTGCGCCGCAGCCGCCCGCAGGGCCTGGGCGACCTTCTTGGTGGCCGGTGCCAGAGACTCGGTCTCGGGATCCGACAGCAGCGCCGCAATGTGATAACGGCTGTCTAAAAGAAGCTCTTCAGAACTTGTGGTCTCATTTCTAATCGGCATGGCCGGACCTTTTATCAGGTCAGGGCCCCACCGGCAAGCTCCAGCTTCCAAGCGTTCGCTTTTTTTCACGCGGCGCCCCCTGGCGCAGCCACGGCGGCACCTTTTCGGCGGGTGTCGCCGGGTTCGCCCAGAGCACGTCCTTCAGCTCGGGGATCGAGTCGGCCGCGCGCCGCAAGTGCCCGCGCATCTTGTCATCCAGCGAGAGCACGCGCGCATCGGTCTCAAGCGCCGCCGCTGCCAGGTGGGCATCTTTGGTCACCGCATCGTGAACATCTTTGGGCGCCGCCTTGCGCAGCCGCGTCTTCAGCCCGGCCAGCGTCTTTAGCTGCCTGCGCCCCACCCGCCCGCGCGAGACCATGTCAGCCTGCCACTCCAGAAACAGGCCGTTTGCCGGCATGTGCTTGTCCCACTCCTCATCGAGCTCTGCCGTCTTGACCAGGCGCACCGTCCCCGCCCGGGCCGCATCCAGCGCATCGAGAAAAGGCTGCGAAGACTGACTCGGCGCCGCACCGATCGCCCGGACGACGCTGGTGTCGATGACCACGCGGTTCGCTTTGGCCATGGTCACTCTTCTTCGGGCAGGTGCTTTTCCGCCGCCGCGATGTACTCGCGAGCGTTCTGCGCATCCAGCTCCGCGAAGTCCACCGGCCAGTCGCCGTACGCACCGCTCGCATCCGGCGTCACCGAAGCGACTTTCGTGTGCCCATGCTCATCTCGCGAAAACCAGTGGAACACCGCATCCGTATGCGCAAGCGGCGTGTCTTCACGCGCAATATTCCACTGAAGCCGCCGCAGCAGCACATCGCTGTGCGTCTCGATGATGCAGCGAACGCCGCGCCGCGACGCATCGGCGATGAGATCCGCAAGCGCCATTACCGCACGTGGATGCAGGTGGATCTCTGGCTGCTCGATGTAGAGCAGCTGATCGGCTTTCGCTGCGATCAAAGCCACGACAATGGGCAGCACCTGCGAGACCCCAAAGCCCACATCGGCAATGTTAACCATATCGTGAGCCCGACCGCGCGCTGGGCGAGGCGTGCGAGCAACACGGACTTCGATACTCGCCGCATCGACAACGGTCGCCTCTGCTTTCCAGGTAATTCCCAAGCTGTCCAGCGACTCGTTGACCATCTCTAGCTCTTGCCCTTTTTTGCTTGTCCACTCGGCCAATATTGCCGGCGCAAGATCGGTAAAGACGCCGGGGCTTTCGTAACCAACGACTGTCCGAGGAAATGAGCGCAGAGGATTTCCGCGGGAGCCCGGAATATGCATCAGCGATTGCAGGACTTGGCTGGTCTGCGTGACGATGTGTGGCATTGAAACTGAGAAGCCATCTTCAAGTAGGGCAAAAGAGAGCCTTGGAATCAGAAAGCTTGCCCATCTGCTGGGGGGCTCCTTCAAGTCTGCCAACTTCAATTCGGGAAGCACCTGAGGCAGGTGAGCCGAGGGCTTTTCGCTCTTTTCGAGCTTAATAGAGGTCTTTCCTCGGCTATACGTCGTCGAGGCCACTTCCACGGCATGGGCCGCCTTGCGAAAGGTGACCCCGAGTGCTGTGGAGTCTGAGTACCCCAGCGTCAGGCTGAATTCCTTGCGCGTCCCCCCCTTGCCTGGTTCGTGCGATAGAAACTGTGCGGCATTGGTGTACTGGACGTTAGGCCGGTCGAGCTTCAAGCCGCCAGTATCAAGCGGCATCGCATCGATGGTCTGCTTGAGCAGCAGCAGCGCCTGCATCGCGCTCGACTTGCCAGAGCTATTAGCCCCAGCCAGTACCGTCAAAGGCCGCAATTCGAGCTTCTGCGGCTCGAAGTGCGCCTTGAACCCCTCGATCGTGAGCGAGCACAGCACCGGATTACGGATTTTTATCCCCATTGTGGAACCTTGCTTGGGATGCTGTTGGCCATTTAGGTTGCTCACATCCTGCCGCTACGACTCGGCGGGCGTCAATTTACGGCAGATCTGGTCCCAGGGGCTCGGCTGGCGCGCTCTGCGGCCGCAAAATCGGCCCGGACCTGCCCTCCGGCGCCATTTTGCACGCGCAGAGCTTGCTCCCCAAGGGGTCCGCGCTGCGTTTTGCACCCGCAAAATCGGCCGCCAGGCCCCCCTGGGATCGATTTTGCACATGCGAGATCCGCCTGCGAGGGCCTCTGGGACCAGCTTTGCACGCGCAAAGCCGGCAGCCTCTACTCATTCAGACCAGCTTCGCGCTCCCCAAGTGCCTTTTGCGCCCTCACCCCGCGTGATATAGCCGCCGCAGTTTCTTTGAGCGGAGTTGGCATGTGGCTTTTCTGTCATTCAAGGTGGGCCCGGCCTGCCCTCGCGCTGCTTCTTGTTCTGGCAGTCCACTCCACGGCGCGGGCCCAGGTGCCGCCCCGGAGCCCAGAGGCTCCGCTGTACCTGACTCCGCCGCTGGCCAGCAGCGCCCAGTGCGGGTTTTTGGGCGAGTGCGGGCGCTTCGATGCCATTGGCCTGCACGTCTTCAACACCTTCGGCGTGCGCGGTAACCGGGATCGCAGCTTTGCCGCGGTTTCAGACTGGGTGCGGCTGTCGCTGACGCTGCTCGATATCGCGGAAGTCGGCGGCGCTCTGGGCGGTCACTTCACCCATGACGAGCAGGGCGCAAGTCACGCTGCCGGAGCGGCAGCCCGACGAGCTGCGCATGTTCACCGATCAGCCCGCGGCCGTGGGCTTGATGTATGCGGCACTCGAAGCCAACCGGCTGCGCCAGTGCCAGCAGAGCGGCCAGGTCAAGGGCCAGAGCGCCCTCAGCTGGCTGCTGACCCTGGGCAAGCTCAACCCCGCCAGCAAGGGCACGCGTGCAGGCCCGGGCTTTTCTGCAGGGCCCAAGGGCAAGGAGCCGGAGGCGGAGCACCTGCCGCCGCGCGTTACTATTGACGACAGCCGACGGCGGCACATCTTCAGAGCGCAACCTGGTCATCTCGCTGATACGGAAGAGAACAGGAACCTGATCCTGAATGCTGCGAACGATCAGAAGAACTACCTAGGGCCAGACAAATGGGGCAACCAGTGGTATGCAGCGACGCAGGCTGATGGACATCAAATCTGGGTACAGGTCCGCAACGGTCAGATTGTAAACGCTGGGCTAAATGAGCGAGCTCGTCCCTGGAGTCCCGAGACGGGTCTGTCTAGAGTCGCCAGGCCCGCCCCGGATAAGTGAACAAACCATGTCTGAAAGAGAAGCCTATAAGGCCATGCTGGTGTTCCTGGAGAGGCTCCAGCGCAGTACAAACTCTGGTGACCTTGCAGAGTTTTTGGGTGGAATGTCGCTGCTCCCCGATGGGCAGCCCGCAGATCCTGCCTACTGGCAAGAGTGGCTTGAGTCGGTCCAACAGGCCCAGGAGGCTGCGACTGGAGCGGGCGGCTGATCGATGGAACAGCTCACAGCTGAGCAGAGCTTTGCGCAGTAACAACCCTGCACGGCAGGGCTGCTAGCTCTGGCTACTCGCTGACCGGGGTGGGTTTTACTTCGGGGATGGCGAGGGTGAGGATCATGCCGCCGACCAGGAGGCCGCCGACGGCGTAGAGGGGGGCGTAGAGGCCGACGGTGGAGAGCACGCAGGTGCGGCCGAGGTTCTCGGGGGCGCTGCAGGCGGCGCCGCTGGGGTTATAGGCGTAGTTGGGGGCGAGCTTGTGGTCGAGGCCGGTCATCACGCCGGCCACCACGAGCGAGCCGAAGCCGAGCACGCCAAACACGGCGGCAATGGCCTTGCGGGGCCTGGACAGGCCCTTGCGCTGGGCAAACACCGAGCCGCTCTGCGACTGCGCGGGCGGCAGCTCGGGCTGCAGCTGGCGCGACGGGGGCGGATAGTAGTTGAGAGGCGCGGCCTGCTGCGCAGGGGCGGGCTGAGGCAGCGGCTGGGCGGGCTGCGCGGGCGGTGCCGGCTGCGCGGGCTGCGCGGGCGGTGCGGGCGGCTCGGGGGGCATGGGCACGGCCAGCGGAGAGCCAGAGAGCGGGGAGCTGTCGGCCGCAGGCGGCTGCGGCGACTGGGCGGCGGGGGCCTGGCTGGGCGCGGGGGCGGCGTAGACCATGGGCGGCAGGCCGGTCGCGGTCAGGCGGTAGCTGGCGAGCAGCTCGTTGGTGGTGCTGGTGAGCACGATGCCGAGCTTGGTGTCGTCGCAGTCGGTGCAGAGGTTCTCTTTTTCGGCCTGCGCCTCGGGCGTGCCGCGCCGCCGGACGTCAAAGAGGCGCACCTGCACGCGCAGCGTCTGGTTGGGTCCCGCCGACGAGACCTCGCCGCTCAGCACGAAGGTCGCGCGCTGGTCCAGGGCCAGCGCCTCGGAGCACTGGGGATGGCGGCAGCGGCGCTCGGCGTCGCTCAGGGCGGCATTCTTCAGGATCTGCTCGCCGTGATCGCTCAGATACTCGCCGAGCTGCCCGGTGAGCAGCTTGTCGATGGCGGTGTAGCGCTGGATGCCCAGAAACAGCGTCGGCTCCTGGCCGGCTGCGTGGGCAGGCCGGGCGCCCAGGCCGAGCACCACGAGGGTTGCAGCCAGCGCCAGTGGCACTGCCCCCAGACTGAAGAGTCGATCCGTGCCCGTCCCGATTCGCGGTCGCATGCAGGTTCCAGCGCTCAGCTTAACCGCTTTTTGCGGCGAATGTGAGCGCGTTTTGGGCGCAGCGGCGCCAGCCGGTGCAGGTATATATGAAGAACCACCATGGGTTACGCTGCTGCCTTGCTACCAGGCAGCGCTGGCCCGACGAAGACGCGCCAGACGCACCCAAGAAGTCCCCAAGAAGTCTGAAGACCATGCCCAACACCTATATAAGCGACCAAGACATCTACTTATTTAACGAAGGCCGGCAGCTGCGCCTGTACGACCATCTGGGCGCACATCCGGTCAGTGCCGAGGCGGCCGGCGGTCAGGCGGGGTGCCGGTTCGCGGTCTGGGCGCCCAACGCCGAGTACGTGTCGGTGGTCGGCGACTGGAACTTCTGGGATCGCAGCAGCCATCCGCTCAAGGTGCGCGGCTCGTCGGGGGTCTGGGAAGGGGTGGTGCCGTGGGCGTCGCCGGGGCAGAAGTACAAGTACTTCATCCGGTCGCGGTCCTCAGGCTACCAGGTCGAAAAGGCGGATCCGGTGGGGTTTGCGGCCGAGATCCCGCCGGGCAAGGCGTCGGTGATCTGCGACCTCGAATACCAGTGGGGCGACGGCGAGTTCATGGGGCGGCGGGCGGAGCTGAATCGGCTGGATCGGCCGCTGGCGATCTACGAGGTGCACCTGGGCTCGTGGCGGCGCTGTCCCGAGGAGGGCAACCGCTCGCTGTCGTATCGCGAGCTCGGGCCCAAGCTGGCCGACTACGCGCAGCGCATGGGCTACACGCACCTGGAGCTCTTGCCGGTGATGGAGCATCCGTTCTACGGGTCGTGGGGGTATCAGATCACGGGCTTCTTCGCGGCCACCAGCCGCTACGGGTCGCCGCAGGATCTCATGTACCTCATCGACTACCTGCACCAGCGCGGGCTGGGCGTGATCCTGGACTGGGTGCCGTCGCACTTTCCGTCCGATGAGCACGGGCTCGGCTACTTTGACGGCACGCATCTTTACGAGCACGCGGATGCGCGGCAGGGCATCCACCCCGAGTGGAAGAGCCTGATCTTCAACTACGGGCGGCGCGAGGTGCGGAGCTTTCTTTTGAGCAGCGCGCTCTTCTGGCTGGATCGCTACCACGTAGACGGGCTGCGCGTGGACGGCGTGGCTTCGATGCTGTACCTGGACTACGGGCGCAAGGCCGGGCAGTGGATCCCCAACGAGCGCGGCGGGCGCGAAAACCTTCAGGCGGTCCACTTTCTCCAGAGCCTGAACCAGGACGTGTACCGCCTGCACCCCGACGTGCAGACCATGGCCGAGGAGTCGACCTCGTGGCCGCAGGTGACGCGGCCGGTCGAGAGCGGCGGGCTGGGCTTCGGGCTCAAGTGGGACATGGGGTGGATGCACGACACGCTGGACTACCTGACCGAAGATCCGGTGCACCGTCAGTACCACCACAAGCAGCTGACGTTTCGCATGATGTACGCGTACTCGGAAAACTACGTGCTGGCCCTGTCGCACGACGAGGTCGTGCATCTGAAAAAGTCGCTGTATCGCAAGATGGCGGGCGACCCGTGGCAGAAGTGCGCAAACCTGCGGCTCTTGTTCGGCTACATGTACAGCCAGCCGGGCAAGAAGCTGACGTTCATGGGCGGCGAGTTCGGCCAGACCGGCGAGTGGAACCACGACGCCAGCCTGGAGTGGCACCTGGTCGAGGGGCCGGGGGCTGAGAGCTCGCCGCATGCCGGGGTGCAGCGCTTTGTTGCGGAGCTCAACCACCTTTATCAGCGCGAGCCGGCGCTGTGGGCGCGCGACTATGATCCCGAGGGCTTTGCGTGGCTGGAGCCGGACGACAAGGCGCACAGCGTGCTCGCGTTTCTGCGCCGCGGCCACAAGCCCGAAGAGACGCTGCTCATCGCGTGCAACTTCACGCCGGTGCCGCGCAGCGAGTACCACCTGGGCGTGCCCGCGGCGGGGCGCTGGGTCGAGATCCTGAACAGCGATGCGCCGCAGTATGGCGGCGGCGGGCAGGGAAATCTGGGCGCGTGCGAGGCGACGGAGGAGCCGCACCAGAAGCAGCCGGCATCGCTCAAGGCGCTGCTGCCACCGCTGGGAATCGTGATCTTCAAGCGAGCCGGCACTGGAGGATAGGTGAACAAGTATTTTCCCTAGCGCCACTACCCGGTTGTCATCCCCTGCCATTTGCGCAAGGATGCCCGGCTGTTAGGAGGCATCGCCCGCATGAGTTCCCCCAAATCTCCCTCCCGCCTTACCTTCGCCGAGTCTCTGGAGCAGACGCTGGCTCGCCTTGGCGACCGGCAGCGCACCGCCGCTGTGGGCGGAAGCCTTTTCAGCCTGGCCAGCCTGCTCGGTGTGGCCGGCTGCGACCCGGCCGCGCCGCCAGCGAACGCCACGGATGTCACGGCCCGCACGCAAGAGGTCATCGCCGATGGCCAGCGCGACTGGGCGCAGAACATGGGCACGCGCGACCGCAGCATGGTGCGCTACTACCACGAGTTCTGGCGCAACTACACCGACTGCGGCAGCCGCTTTGGCTGCTCGTCGATCACCATGTTCGTAAAGGTCGCGGTCAAGCCCGTCACCGGCGCGGACCTGAGCTACAAGAAGGTCGGCATCGCCTACCGCGAGGTCGGAAGCCCGAACCCGGTCACGGCCACCGGCTACTACTTCGGCACGCATCCCGACGGCATGGAAGAGTGGCACGTGCCGGTCAAGAGCTTCTCGCACCAGGGCGTGTTCACGTTCAACGCCTGGTACGAGGACGGCAAGTACGGCCGCTACTACGACGACAACAACGGCGAGCTGTACGCGCTGGGCTGGACCGACGCAACCGCCGACTACATCACCGTGCGTCCGGACTTTGCCAGCAGCACGGCCAAGATCACCGACACCGGCATCGAAGGGCGGCTGTCGCTGGTCATCGAGGATCTGGACTACGACAAGGACCTGTCGCTGGAGTGGACCACGGACAACTGGGCCACCACCAACCGCTTCGGCATGGGCAACGCCGGCGACACCAACAAGGTCCGCTGGGACAGCAACATCAGCCGCGACTTTGACCGCTGGGTCGTGGATCTGAGCATCCCCGGCAGCTTCACCAAGTTCCAGTTCCGCATCGTCTACAAGCACGGCGTGGTCGGCGGCGCGGACACCGACACGTTTGTCGGCGGCGGCGCCACCGGCTACTACATCAACAAGAGCTGACAGGCAAAGCGCTCGCGAGCCCGCCATGCCCGCTGCCTCACAAGCCCCCGGCATCGCCACGGACCTGCACGGCCACACGTTCTTTTCGGACGCGACCGCGAGTCCCGAAGAGTACGTGGCGGCGCGGGCCGCGGCGGGTCTGCGGCTGATTGCGATCTCGGATCACGATCTGATGGCAGGGGTTCGGCGCGGGGCGCGCGCGGCGATGGATGCCGGCATGCGGCTGCTTCCGGCCATGGAGGCCACGGCCATGGTCGGCTTCGGAACCAAAGAGGCCGAGCAGTTCCACATCCTGGCCTACTTTCCGCCGCGCTTCCTGGACGGCGGGCAGCTGGAGCAGACGTTTCTTTATCAGCGCGGGCTGCGCGTGCAAGAGCGCTTTCGCCTCTTCATGCTCGACTGGCTTGCGAGCCTGCATGCGGAGGATCGCGTGGCCATCGATCCGTTTGGCACGCTGGCCGCCACACCGGCATCGAGCTTTCCCGGGCTACATCTTCTGGTGCAGCGCGTGAGCACGCGGCGGTCGCAGGTGTTTCGCCACTTCATCCGCTGTCATGTGCGCTTCTGGACCGAAGATCGCGAGCTGTTCGGCTGGTCGCCCGAGGAGCTGATCGATGCGATCCGCGCCGATGGCGCCATCGACATCGTGGCGCACGCGGCCCGCTACCGCGACAAGGAGCGGCTGGCGCGCGTGCTGCTGGGAGCGAGCGGGGTCGAGGTCTACACCTCGCGCCATCGTCCCGAGTGGGCGGCGCGCTTTCGCGCTTTTGCCGAGGAGCACGGCAAGCTGTGGACGGCCTCGACCGATGATCACCAGCGCGGCGCGTACGCTGCGCCGCCTGCCCACACGCCGGCCTGGGTGGTGGAGCGGCTGCTCGATGAGTCGCTTCCCAAGGAGTGGCTGGAGCCGGCCGCACAAGGCCAGGTCGCAGCCGCAGCTGCTTCGCCATGACCGCCGGCGGGTCCGGGCGCCGTCCTTCTGAGCAGCGGCCGCGGCCCGTGCAGCTGCGCTTCATCTCGCACCACCTGCCGGTGGAGCTCTACGGCGACTTTGTCCACTGGTCGGCGCCGCAGCCCATGCGGCAGCCAGGAGGCGCCGGTGCAGAGTGGGAAGCGACGCTGCATCTTGTGCCCGGCATCTATGGATACAAGTTCCGCACCTATGATGGCCGCTGGCACCTGGATCCGGAAAACCCGCGCACGCGCGCCACAGACAGCGGTCGCAACAATGTCCTGGTCGTGGGTGGAAGTGATGAGCCGGTGCTGCACGCGGCCACCGCGCCGCTGCTGTTTCTGGAAGACGATGGCCTGCTGTGCGTGCGCGCCGGGCTGCGGCGCGGTCACGGCGAGCGGCTGACGCTGCGCCACTTCGATCGCGAGCAGCCGGGCCCAGGCGGTCAGGCCGGCGACGGCTTTCGCGATGCCGTGATGCAGCTTGTGGGCGAGGAGCACGAGCACCTGCTGTTTGAGGCGCGCGTGCCCATGCCTGCCTCGGCGCTCGACTATCTGTTCGTGCTCGAATCGGGGCGGCGCATCGGCCAGAGCGGCGGCCAGGCGCTGCACGTAAAGCGCACCGAGCTGCGCAGGCCCGCGCCCAAGTGGTGGCGCGAAGCGGTGCTCTACACCGTGCTGCTGGATCGCTTTCGCACGGCGCAGCCAGGACAGCTTCCAGCGCCGCAGCTGGGCGAACAAGCGCGACACGGCGGCGATCTGGAGGGCGTGCGGCAGGCCCTGCCCTATCTTCAAGATCTGGGCGTGACCGCCTTGCACCTGACGCCGGTTGCGCTGTCGCACTCGGCCCATCGCTACGACGCGCTGAATCCGATGGCGGTGGATCCGGCGCTGGGCGGCGAAGCGGCCTTGCGCAGGCTGCTGGAGGATGCGCAGCGGCGCGGGCTGCGCATCTTGCTGGATGTGGTCCTGACCCATGTGCATCGCGACTTCCTGCCGTTCTGCGAGGTGCGAACTCTTGGCCAGGCATCGCGCTACGCAGGCTGGTTTCACATCCAGCGCCATCCCTTTTTTGAAGGGCCGGATCCCGGCTACGGCCACTATCAAAAAGGGCAGTGGCAGGAGCCGCTGCTGCGCACAGAGAGCGAAGAGGTCGCGGAGTATCTGGCCGGCGTGGTCCGCCACTTTGCGCAGCTGGGCGTGGATGGCTTTCGGCTGGATGCCGCCGCGGATGTTCCGCTGGCGCTGCTGGAGCGGCTGCGCGCAGCTGCGGTGGCCATCCGCCCGGATGCGGTACTGTTCGGCGAGATCACCACCGACAACGGCTGGCGCTTCACCGCGCAGGCGCTGGATGCCGCGACCGACTTCGGCCATCAGCAGGCGCTCTATGACTGGCTGTGGCATCGCCGGATCGATGCGCGCCTGGCCGCGCAGGCGCTGGCGCGGCGCAGCTTCCAGGGCGGGCCCGACTGGGCGCGCATCGCCTTTACCGCAACGCACGATCAGCCGCGCCTACAGACGCTGGTCGGCGATCCGCGGCGGGCGCGGCTGGGCCAGCTGCTGACGCTGCTGGGGCCCGCGATCCCGGCGATCTATTACGGCGATGAGCAGGGGCTGCACAGCGATGATCCGGATCGCGCCTTTGAAGACGCCTGGCCGGATCGGCTGCCCATGCCCTGGCCCGATCGCATGGAGCGGGACGCGCGGCCTGGGGATCCCGAGACCCATGCCATGGTGCGCGCTGCCCTGCGCCTGCGCCGCGAGCAGGCGGCCCTGCACCGCGGCAGCACGGCGCGCATCGAGCTGCCCCACTGCGCGCAGGTGCTCGCCCTGCGCCGCCGCGCTGGCGATGAGCTCATCGAGATCTACGCCAATGGCTCGGATGGCGAGCAGCGCATCGAGCTGCCGCCAGGTCCAGCGGTGGCCACCGCGCTGCTCACGCTGGGAGCGGTGGAGCTGACGGGACACACGGTGCAGCTTGGTCCCTTTGCGGCAGCTGTGATCAGGCGCCAGGCGCAGCCAGAAGTGGAGGCGGCCTGGCAGTACATTCGCGAGCACAATCGCGAGCTCTGCACAGCGGCATTTCGCAGCGGTCAGCTGGCCGCGCCCTGTCTGCCAACGCATCTGTATCTGACCATCACCGAGCGCTGCAACCTGCGCTGCCAGCACTGCATCACCGATGCGCCAGCCAGAACCCGCGAGGGCCGCGCCGGCACCATGCAGGCCTGGCTGCTGGAGGCGCTGGCAGAGCCGCTGGCGGCCGCGGACTACTTCGGCTTCGCCCATGGCGGCGAGAGCCTGGTTGCGCCGATCTTTTTTGATGTGCTCGGGCGCATTCGGGAGCTGCATGCGGGGCGCCGCTATGATGCGCATCTTTTGAGCAACGGCATGCTGCTCGATGAGGCCACGGTCGAGCGGCTGTGCGAGCTGGGGCTGACCAGCCTGGCGGTCTCGCTTGATGGCGGCAGCGCTGCGAGCAATGACAGCCTGCGCCTGGGCGCTGACTTCGAGCGCATCCTGCGCAACCTGGAGGGCACGCTGGCGGTGCGGGCGCGCCGCGATGCGGATCTGCGCGTGGGCGTCTCGACCGTGCTCACGCAGAGCAACGCCGCAGAGCTGGTGCAGCTGGGCAGGCGGCTGGCTGCGCTGGGTGTGGACTGGATCAAGGTGGAGGAGCTGTATCCGGTCAACGCGCTGTCGGCCCGCGAGCTCCTGCGGCCCCGCGGGCGGCGGGCCCAGGAGGCGCTGCGCGAGCTGCGCGCTGTCGTCGAGCCAGCGGGTCTGGTGGTCGTGGATCACCTGGCGCCGCCCGCTGGCTGCGCGTGCCAGAGCAAGGCCGAGGATGCGGATGCGCTGGCCGAGTTTCGCGCCACCGACGATTTTGCCAACCGCGCGCGCTTTCTGCCATGCCGTGCAGCCTGGGAGCAGGCGTGCGTGGATCCCGATGGCACCGTGCGACCCATCGACTACTTCCAGGCCGCGCTTGGCAACCTCGCAGAGGAGCCGTTCCTATCGCTTTGGCAGGGTGAGCGTGCGCAGCGAGTGCGCGCACAGGCGCTGATGCGCATCGATTCTTCCCGACGCGAACGCTGCTCGGAATAGCTGCGCGCAGAGCGATCGCCATGCGCGCACGCGATCGCTCAAAAAGGAAGGGAAAGCGCGCACCAGCTGCGGTCTGGTGGCAGGTTTCCCTGCACATTTTTTCGCCAGCGCAGAGCGCATGCATGCAGCGCTGAGCTGCTGCGCGTGATGCTCGGATCAGAAACAGCAGCGGGCAGACAAGCGAGAACGTTGGAGATTCTCGCGCGCTCTGCGGCGCCTTCTCCTGAGGAGATTTTCCGACGCAGAAAGCGGCAAAAAATGGATGTGGAAGATCTGCGATTAACCATATGCACGAGCGCTCCGCCGTCTTAGTCTGGTCATACTGGACAGCGCATCACGAGTGCCTCGGACCGATGCAGAGGTTGTCCAGGAAAGGAAGCAGCTCTCGTGCGAGATGACCGTAGCCCCGTCGCTCCCTCAGCACGAACACATCCCGAGCCGGACTTTGAAGAGACCTCGCCTTCAAGCCCCGACTGCCTGTGTCTGATCATTGTCTGGTCCGCGCGCGAGCCGGAGCGCGTAGGCGAGGTCGGGCTGCTGCTGCCGCAGTCGCAGCAGTGGGTGCTCGGACGCTGTCCCGACTGGAGCACCACGTCGCCGGCGATGCCGCTTGGAAGGCAGCGACCCACCGGAGAGATCGCGCTTCCGGATGCGGGTGAAGTGGTCGCAGCTGGAGCCAAGCCGCTGCCCTTCTTTCGCCAGCGTCCGCCGGGCGTGCCGGACTCTGGAGCGCCGGAGAGCACCCCCAACAGCAGCATAGGGGGCGAGGCGATCTCGCGCCGGCAGCTGCTGTTTCGCGTGCAGTCCGATTCGCTCCAGGTGGAAAACATCGGACGCTGCGAGCTGGCGGTGAACGGCAACGTGGTGCGCAGCGCCTCGGTGCAGCCGGGCGACACGCTGTATCTTCGCAACCAGCTGCTGCTGCTGTGCTCGCGCCGGCCGCTGGTCATGCCGGCGCTGCGCGCCTACCCGTCTCAGTATGTGGGCGCGTTTGGCGCGCCGGATCTGCACGGCATCGTGGGCGAGAGCCTGGCGATCTGGAGCCTGCGCGATCGGCTGGCGATGACAGCGCGGGCAACGGCGCACGTGCTGGTGGTGGGCGAGAGCGGCAGCGGCAAGGAGCTGGCGGTGCAGGCCATCCATCGGATCTCGCCTCGCGGTGAGCGGGCGCTGATCGCGGACAACATCTCGACGATTCCCACCAGCCTGGCCAGCGCGCTGCTGTTTGGCAACAAGAAGAACTTTCCCAATCCGGGCATGGAAGAGCGCATTGGCCTCATCGGCGCCGCGCACGGCTCTTCGCTTTTTCTGGATGAGATCGGCGATATGCCCGAGGAAGTGCAGCCGATGTTTCTGCGCGTCATGGAGCGCAACGGCGAGTACTTCCGGCTGGGCGAAGAGAGCCGGCTTCAGCGCTCGGACTTCCGTCTGATTGGCGCCACCAATCGGCCGGGGCAGCTGCGCTATGAGCTGAAGCGGCGCTTCCAGCGCGAGGTCGTGGTGCCGGGGCTGAACCAGCGCAAGGAGGATGTGCCGCTGCTCATCCGCAATGCGCTGCATGAGCTGGTGCGCAATCAGGACATCGATGCGCCGCGCTTCCTGCACAACGGACAGCCGCGGCTGCACCCGCGTCTCGTCGAGCAGCTGCTGCATCACACCTACCGCACGCACGTCTCTGAGGTCTCGTTTCTGATCGGCCGCGCAATGGCGGAGAGCAGCGGCGACATCTTGCAGCCGCTCGGAAGCCAGCTGCATATCGAGCAGCAGCCTGCGCAGCCTGCCAAGACCAAGTCACGGCCGACCCGCTCGGCGCCGCGGCCGCTGCCCAGCGCGCAAGAGGCGCAGAAGGCGCTCAACGAGCACAGCGGCGATGTGACGCGCACCGCCGCAGCGCTGAACATCAGTCGCGATCAGCTGAATCGCATGATCCGGCGCGAAGGGCTGCGGGTACCGCGGATCAAGGGGTCCTCGTTCGGCAGCATCCTGGTCAAGAGCAGCGATGTCCCATCCGGCAATGGCGCAGCCATGTCGCGAAGCGGCAGCCACCGCCATCATGGGCAGAGCGGCGCTCAACCTTTCGGCCGCTCGGGCACGGACAGCAATCCCGGCAAATAGCTCCAGGGGGGTCTGGGGCGCTCAGCTTTGGCGAAAAAAAGGGCGTGCGCACAGCGCGCGCCCACGTGCGCACAAAGCGAGCAGCGCAATCAGCGCGGCCTGGCGGCTCGGCTTGCTGCGCGCAAGAGCAGGCAGCGCGTGCGGCTGCTCGCTGACAGGGGCGCTGGCCAAGCGAGGTGAAGATGGCACATGCATTGCTGCTTCACGTCGCCAGATCGTCGGAGTTCCAGCTTGGATCGCATTGGCCCCTATAAGGTAGTTCGGCGACTCACCAGCGAAGGCACCGGCGAGCTTTACGAGGCAGTTCACGAGCAGATCCAGCGGCGCGCGTCGATCAAGGTGCTGCACAAAGAGCTCGCCGAGGATCGCGCGGCCGTCACGCGCTTCCTTAACGAAGCCAAGGCCGTAAACCTCATCAGCCACCCGAGCATCGTAACCATCTACGAGCAGGGCCAGCTGGACAGCGGTGCTCCGTACATCGTGATGGAGTACCTGGAGGGCGAGACGCTGCGCGATCGGCTGCGGCGGCTGGGCCGCCCCATGGATCCGGCCAAGGCCATGCGCACGGCCCGCCAGCTCGCATCTGCGCTGTCAGCCGCGCACGCCAAGCAGGTCGTGCACCGCGATCTCAAGCCTTCGAGCATTGTGCTGATTTCAGATGCGGATACGCCGGATGGCGAGCGCGTCAAGGTCGCCAACTTTGGCATCGCCAAGCTGATGACGACCAACAATGCCTCGGTGCTCACCATGGCCGGCGTGTCGATGGGCACACCGACCTACATGTCGCCGGAGCAGTGCCGCAACGCGCGCGAGTCCACGGATCGCAGCGATATCTATTCGCTGGGCGTCATCATGTACGAGATGCTCTCGGGCACGCCGCCGTTTAGCGATGCCGAGGGCGCGGTGCGGCTGATGATGGCGCACATGCAGCAGGATCCGCCGCCGCTTGCCAACCGCGCGCCGGAGGCCAGCGCCGAGCTGTGCGCGCTGGTGCATCGGATGCTGGCCAAGGCGCCCGAGACGCGGCCAAGCGCTGCGGATGTGCACGCGCTGCTGACGCGCATGAGCGGCGGTTACAGCACCGCGAACCTGCCCATTCCGGATCTTCAAGACATCAGCAAGCCGCCGGCGCCAAGCCCGACGATGATGATGGGCGCACCACCGGTGCCCGAGAAGCAGCCGTCGGCGCTGGCCGAGCTGTTTGAGAGCAAGACCGGACGCATGATCGCGATTGGCGCGGGCATCGCGGTGCTGCTGGGAATCATTGGGATCATCGCGGCCGTGCGCGGGCTGCTGAGCGGTCCGCCGCCGCCGCCACCGCAGATCACCTGGACCATCAGCAGCGAGCCCTCCGAGGCGGATGTCGCGGACTCGTCGGGTCAGGTCATCGGGCACACGCCGTGGAGTCAGACGCAGCAGATCGGCAAAGGGCTGGCGACATTGACCATTCGCAAAAAAGGATTCCACGAGGAGTCGGTCGTGCTGGACCGCGAAAAGGACGGGTCCCAGAAGGTCACGCTGGCCGCCGATCCCGTGCAAAAAGTCGAACCCGCGACACCGCCCACACCGACAGTGCAAGAGGCTGCGCAGCCAGAGGCGAGCCCGCAGACCAAAAGCCAGAGCAAGAGTAAGAACAAGAGCAAGAAGCAGCGGCCGGAGAAGAAGCAGAAGAAGGCCAAAAAGGGAAAGGCCGCGGGTGGAAAAAAGAAGGGCGGCTGAGGTCCGGAAAAGAGCCCGGACAGGCGCAAAAAACGTAGGCGCACGCCGTGCGCGCAGCGTGCGCACGAGCATTTTGGGAATGTGCCAGAGACCAGATCCACTAGTTGTCTCCCTAATTCCCTCGGCCTGCTTCTTGCGACAGTCGGTCGAAGTCCCGGCCTACATGCATACCAACCAACGCAAGGAGTATCCGCTTGTCTATTCAAGATGAGATTCCGCGATCGCGCATCAACCTGCGCTACCGCACGAACATCAAGGGCGAGGGCGAGCTGCTGGAGTTGCCGTTCCGGCTGCTCATCTTGGCTGATCTTTCAATGGGTTCCTCGACTGATCGCGAGACTGACCTCGACTCGCGCCGTCTGCGCTCTCTGGATGGCAAGAACCTGGACGCCGTCATGGATGACATGCGGATGTCCGTGCAGTTCAACGTCAAGAACTTCATCGACGGCGGCTCCGAGGACAACATCCTGGTCGATATTCCGATCAAGAACCGCAGGTCGTTCTTTCCCGATCACGTCGCCAACAGCGTGCCCAAGATTCGCGCGCTGCTGCTGCTGCGCCGGCTCCTGCTGGAGACGCAGTCGAACATCGATAACCGCAAAGACCTGCGTCGCATCATCAACGAGATCTACAGCAACCCGGATCTCTTAAACAGCCTGCGAGACGAGCTGTCTTCGCTCTCTGGCTACAAAGTTCCCATCAGCAAGGCGCTGGCTGCACGCGCAGCTGAGCCCTCGGCGTAGTGCCCGCGAGCGGAATTAGGAGATAGCAATGACGAAAGAAACAGTGACACCGTCGCCTCTGCTAACGCGGCTGCTCAAGAGCATTTCGCTGGACGCCAACAATGTCAGCTTGACGCCCATGATCACAGACGAGCTCAGCATCTCTACCGAAGAGGTCTCGCTTGAGGATCGCTTTGTATCGGGCCTGGCCGCGCTGCTCTTCAACATCGATATCGGAGAAGGACGCTTCGAAAAGGGCAAGGTCATGGAATCGGTGCGGAAGATCGACGAGCTGGTGAACGCCCAGCTCAATGCGATCTACCATCACCCGACATTCCAGCATATCGAAGGAACGTGGCGAGGAATTGAAGGACTGGTCGAGTCCGCGAACTTCCGCTCGAACATCAACATTGAGCTGCTCGATGTCAGCAAAGACGAGCTGATGGATGACTTTGAGAGCAACTCGAGCGATGTCTTCGGCGGCGCGCTATTCGAGAAGGTCTACATTGCAGAATACGATCAGTACGGTGGTCGGCCGTACGGCTGCATCATGGGCCTGTATGAGTTTACGTCGAATGTCCGCGACCTCTTCTGGCTGCGCAATATGGGCAAGGTGGCCGCGGCATCGCATGCGCCGTTCATTGCCAGCGTGAAGCCCGATTTCTTCGGCTGCAAGGACGCCGAAGAGGTTGCCGGTCTCAAGGATCTGGACGGTCTGCTCAGCCAGCCGCGCTATCTGCAGTGGAACTCGCTGCGCGATAGCGATGACTCGGCCTATGTGGGTCTGGTGTTTCCGCGCTACGTGGTGCGGCTGCCCTGGAACCCCGAGACCAACCCGAGCCCCGGCCTGCCCTTCCGCGAGGAGGCCAGCGGCGCTCACGACAACTATCTGTGGGGCAATGCCACGCTGCTGTTTGCCCGCAACCTGGTGCGCTCGTTTACGCAGAGCGGCTGGTGCCAGTACATCCGCGGTCCCAAGGGCGGCGGTCTCATCTCGGATCTGCCGGTGGACACCTTCAATGTCCGCGGCCAGGACGAGATCCGGGTTCCCGTCGAGATCTGCATCCCGGACTACCGCGAGCTGGAGTTTGCGCGCAACGGCATCATCCCGCTCATCTATCGCAAGGGCTCGGCCGACGCGACGTTCTTCTCGTGCCAGGCCATCAAGCGCGCAAAGAAGTTCAAGGATCACAAGGACTCCGAGAACGCGCAGCTGGTCTGCAACCTCTCGTATACGTTCTCGATCACCCGCGTTGCTCACTACATCAAGAGCATCATGCGCGACAATATCGGCGACCTCGCCACCGCCGAGTCGATCAGCAAGACGCTGTCGCGCTGGATCGAGCAGTACGTCACCACCGAGGTGCGTCCCGACGATCTGACGATGCGGACCTTCCCGTTCAAGGCCGCCGAAGTCAAGGTCGATGCCAAGCCGGGTCGTCTCGGCTGGTACGACTGCCGCGTCGCGATCCTGCCGCACATCCAGTTCGAAGGCATGGACGTCGAGCTGCGGCTCGAATCGCGCCTCGGATAGTCAGGCCAACCTGAGCATGGCAAGGAGCGAGTAGAGCTGCGCGATGGGGAAGGACGACAACAGCAAGAGCGCGGCAGACGGACGAGCCGAGCAGCTGGCCAAAAAGATCGAAGAGCTCACTGCCGATCTTGAGGCTTTGTCACGCGGGGACCTGCTGGAGGAGCAGCAACGAAAGGTCGACGCCTTGGAGCAGAAGCTCAAGGCGAAGAGCGATCCGAAGCTGCTCAAGCTCCAGGACAAGGCGCGCAAGCTCGAGCTCGATCTGACCGAGTCCGAGTCTGACAAGCAGGCGCGCGAGCTGCGGGAGAAGGTCGAGGCGCTCAAGCAGAAGAAGCTCGCGCAGCAGGCTCCGGCGGTGCTTGCGCTCCAGGAACAGGCGCGCAAGCTCGCCGCAGAGGTCGCAGACTCCGAAGCCGATAGGCAAGCGCGTGAGCTGCGCAAGGAGATCGAGGACCTCGAACAGAAGAAGCGCTCGCGCAGCTTTGAGCAGGACCCGAAGGTTCGCGCCCTCAGAGAGCATCTGGCCAAGCTCAAAGAGGAAGTAGAGGGCAGCGACGAGGAGAGAGAGCGGCTCAAACTTGAAGAGGAGATCAGGGACCTCAATCAGAAGAAGCAGAAACGCAACTTCGAGCGGGATCCGAAATTTCAAAAGCTCAAGGATGAACTTGCCAAGCTCAGGGACGAGATCGAAGGGAGCGATGAAGAGAAGGAGCAGCAGAAGCTCGAAGAAGAGCTCGAAACTCTGCGCCAGGAAAAGCAGAAGCGTCTTGCCGAAGCGGACCCCAAGACGGCGGCGCTGAAGAAGCAGGTCGAGCAGCTTCGCGCGGAAAAGCTGAAGATCGAGCAAGAGAAGATGTATCGCGCGTTCGAAGATGAGATTGCTGAGCTCAAAGAGGAGATGGAGGAGCTCAGCAACGAGTCCGCGCGCGATGATGAGCTGCAGGAGAGGCGGCAGGAGCGGCAAAAAGGGAAGCTCGATGGCGGGTTTAGCCGCGATCTCGATATTCAGCAGGCCTTCAACTTCAATCGGACTCGGCAGGTCGCATTCGGATATGTGACGGCACTGACCATCGGCAGGGTCCCGCTGGTGGCCGACTTTACTGAGAGCGATCCCATGATGGCGATGGGAAGCGTCAGCGCCACCATGGCGACGCAGGAGGCGCCGGCGCTGAAGGTCGTCGGAGCCATCTCCAGCGTGAGCTGGGAGCTTGGAACCGAAGACCCGATCGAGCTGTCGCTGCGAATCTCGGCCACCAACAAGCAGATGGTGCTCCAGGTCCAGTACAGCACCCAGGCGGCCGTGGACGTCTCCGTCGGTTTCAAGGTCTATGAATACGATCAGGGCGCATTTACGTACTACACGGCATTCGCCAGCGGACAGACGGGGCAGCCCATCCAGGGGCAGATCAAGAAAAGCCGCGGCGACAGCGGGCTCAAGTTGAAAGTGGGCTTCGAGCCCGCAGGCGAAGTGTGGTCTCCCCAGAACTTCGAGCTCACCTTCACGATGAGGCCCAAGACGGCGCTCCCGCAGCAGCTCTATCTGGGCACGTCTACCACGGGCCGAGTGATCAAGACATGGGGATAGTCAGGGGCGTTGTAGGTGTTGGATTACATCGCGGGAGGTCGGGCAGCGCCGCCGCTGAGCATGAATCTGGCCTTCTTGGAATTCCGCAGCGTGGCCTGTCGCGAAAAGTCGCACAGCCACAGACAACTGTGATGCAGGCCTGGGCCATGGGCGCCAGGGCGTAAGGAGCAACAAATGCCTAGCTACGAGCGAGAACTGGACCTGGTCCAGGGCTATAATTTCAAAAAGGATATTCAGAAGCCCATTGGCTTTATCACCTCGCTCACGATCGGTGAGGCGGTGGTCATGCCCGATCAGACGGTGAGCACGCCTATCACCAACGTCGCGGCGACTGCCAGTGGAACCGATGCAGACATGACGGCAGGCACCCTGGCCGTGGTGTCGGTGCTGAAGAAGATCAAGTGGGACCTGGGTGATACTGATCCAATCGAGTTTGAAGGCACGCTGTCGGTAAACGGCAAGCAGCTGGTCATGGGCCTGCTCTACGCGACCATGATCAACATTCAGGTATCCGTTGGCTATGTCATTTATGAGTTCGACCCCATCAACAAGAAGTACTTCGTGGCGTTCTCGAACACCGTCTCTGGTGCCGCAGACGCAACCGCTGGTACCGGTGTCAGCGCCCTCATCAAGAAGGACGGCGACAACCTGGCGCTTACCGTCTCGCCGACGCCCAGCAGCGAAGTGCAGTCGCCAGAGAACTATGACTTCGCATCGTGGTTCGCAGGGCAGCGACGGCCATACCGCAAAGCCAGCTGGGCTGTGGTCCCTCTTTTGGTCCCACGATGGAATGTAGGTGTCTGCAAGCTGGGCCCACTTCCCCGCACGGCGAGCAGGTTCGGGCAGTGGCCAGCGGGGGATCCCCTACGGCGCGCGGCTGCTGCTCTTGCGGGCGCGCCAAGAGCGCGACTGCTGTGCCGTTCGCTTTAACCGAACGGACTATATGATTTTATCTGATGGATTATTCCCATATTTTATGGTGAAGGAGGCGAGGCTCAGGAAGCGCAGCTGATTCCTACATTGCCGTGCAGTATGACATTAGGGTTATTCCCAGTACGTTGCTATATCCTTAGAACTTAAGGCCGAATGAGCCCCACTTGCTAATTGTTGTATCGGATGCCTATCCTCATATGCGGAGGACCCATGCGATACCCCCTGCCGCGACCTAGCAAGCCACGCTCAGCGCCAGCTCCGACGTCTCGTGCGAAAAGGACGGATATCGCTGGGGAATCCCACGCACAGACCGCTTTAGAACAGAGCGCTCAGCCCCCCATCATCCAGACCAAGAGCCGGGTCGATCCCGCGAACAGCCCCGACGAGCAGGAAGCGGACCGGATTGCCGAGCAGCTGTTCGGCGGGGCCAGCCGGCAAGGCAGCGCGGTCAGCCGCTATCAATCGAACCCTGAGGACACGGCGCAGCCACGTGCTGGTCAATCGTCCCCGCCTCACATGGTTTCGCTGAAGCGCGCGCACGGAGCGACGAGCACGCCCCGCGGCCAGGAGCTCTCGTCGAAGGTCGAGTCCGACCTGGGTCAGGCACGCAGCGGCGGCGAAAAGATGCCGCCGCAGCTGCAGCGCAATCTGGAGCAGGCGTTCGGCGCCAACTTCGGCGGTGTGCGTGTGCACACGGACTATCGCGCTCAGAAAATGAACAGCGGTCTGGCGGCGCGCGCGTTCACCTCGGGACAGGACATCTTCTTCCAGAAAGGTGAGTACTCACCATCGAGTCGGGAGGGACAGCGGCTGCTGGCCCACGAGCTCACGCATGTGACCCAGCAGCAGCCGCAGGTGCTCGGGCAGGAGGGTTCCGGCGGCGCGAGCCCGAGCTCCGGGGCCATTCAGCGGATGCCCGATGAGGAGTATCTGGATGCGCTGGCTGATGCGATCGAGGAGCTGTTCTTTGAGCTGAGCGACCAGGACTATGCCCTGGTGGAATCGTCCATCAGCGGTAGCCAGGATCTCAGCCCGAACACCCTTTTGAATTTCTTGTATGCAAAAGACAAGAGCGCCGCTGATTTCCGTACTTCGATCCACATTAAAGCTTATGTAAAGGAATTGTTTGGTGTAAAGGCCAATTATTCTGACGATGATAAGGGTGATAAGAAAGAGCAGGCGAAGTCAAAGAAGAATGACCTCAACAAGAAACTTCCAACCAAGCGAGATCTGAAAAATTCTCAACAAAAAAGCCAAAAGCTAGTCAGGCAGGTCACTGACAAAAACATCATTCCAGAAAATCTAAATGATATTGCTGTTCCGCAAGGTTTCGTTGTCGCCAAAAATAAGGACGATATGATAGCGGGTCTGTTCACGAACGGGGTTGCGACCTGCACCGCTATCGGGATCTCTGACGAAGCGATGACGGCCTTCGCCTTCACCCACCTGGATGGCGAGGCCGATATCGCGAAGTCGATTGACTACATGATTGAGCTGGTCGATAGCAAAAAATCCCAGCAGGATGATCAGCAAATTCCGAAATATCGGGCATGGATCGGTGCTGCCTCAACAGACTCGGACAATGGCGGTCAGTTCAATCTCGTTAAATTAGAATTAACATGGCGGAACAATATCAAGATTGAATATGAAAATGAAAAAATGGGTCAGTTCAGCCTGGACCCTCATCGCTCCGATAACCCAGCCGAGATGATGAAGCCCACCCGAGGGAATAAAGTCCCTTACGCGAAATTCAGAGATGCGCTGGTCAAGGAGGATGCGAAGCCGCTTCCGTTGAAGCAAGATCGGCACGCCGAGATTTATCGGAAAAAGGCGACCGAATATCTGTGTAAGTTATTGGGCAAGCTCGTGAAGGTTATGCCAAAAGACAACGACGCTTCTGGTCCATTCCAAAAGATGTTTCCAAACGCCCCCGCCTTCTGGGGTGTATGTGAGAAGGTGGTAGAGCAGCAGATTGTTGACCTGGATTCGGGATATATTTTCTCAATCGTCGAAGAGCTGCTCGCGATATTCACGAACAAACCTGACCTCTTCGGGATTGAAAAGCCCAAGCCTATCCAGGTTGTCCTCCAGATGGCGCTTTTCAACATGCAAAAGTATTTTGATTCTGTGAACGAACAGAATGAACAGCTGGCCTTCTTGCAGGGAGTAGAGATAGCGCTGATGAACGCGCAGGCGCTGGTGTAGCTGTCCCAGCAAGTTCTACGACCGCTGGCGCCGCGCCTCTGAAGACCAAGCCCGCACAGCCGGACGCGGCGGCGCGGGCCGGTGCGCCTACTTTTCCTCTGCCACGGCCTCTTCGGCATCCTTGCCCAGCGACACCTTATTGAAGCGCTTCATCACGTCGCTCAGCTCGACCCAGAACTCCGGCTTCTTGGTCTCCTGGGCCGAGAGCACCTGCACGCCGTCCTTGTCCTTCCAGAAGTATTTCCGCCCCGTCTCGCCGTGCGGATTGCGCAGCTTTACGAACTTCAGCGAGACCGATTTATTTCCGGCGTAGAACATCTCCTCGACACCCAGGACCGTGTAGGCATGCTTCCCGTAGAGCCCCTTCCACTCGGGCTCGCCGACGGTGCCGCTCTTTTCGCTCTTCTTGTGGCTGACCGTGTCATGGGTGGCGATAGCCACCGCCAGGTTCTTCGCAAGCGCAGCTTCGATTTGCGAATATATGTCCAGCATCGGCTTGCTGTAGCGGCCCGTGCCCCGCTTGCCGGAAAGCAGATTGTTGCCCTCGACGAAGGTCCTGATCTGATCCGCGATCCTCTCTTCGAGCGCCGGCGACTTCTTGACCTCTGCGTCAAACCACTTGAGGAAGGTCTCCAGGCGCACCACCTTCGCTCCAGTCAGCGCATCGAACAGCGAAAAGCCGCGATCCACCGTACCGGCCCAGCTCTTCCATTTGGTCAGTGCATCCAGGTCGTCTTCACCGAGCGCGGCCTTGCACATCTCCTCGTCCGGCGCGATGACTCCCTTCTGAAACTGATTGATGTCCCCGACAAACATCCTCATGACGGCGATCAGGCCCGACTCCGATACTGAGAACGCCATTGTCTCGCCGCCGAGCAGCGCACCCATGGCCACTTCGGGACAGTCGCCGCCGCCCAGCAGCTCGGTGTAGTAGTCCTTGTCCGGCGAGGTCTTGCGCGCGAGCCAGGCCGCATAGCCCTTCTCGATCATCACCACCCAGAGCGGCGAGTTCGCGTGCTTCTGATCCGAAGAGAACCAGGTATAGACAACAGACTTTTCCAGCTTCAGATAGCGCGCCTTCTTCTTGTTGTTGAAGAGCCGCAGCGTGATGTGCTTGTTGTCATCCACCATCATTTTTTCAATCTTTTCGGGACCATCCTTGGTGGTGAGGATCGCCATGATGGCGGCCAGAAGATAGCAGTCGCCGATCGCCCCCTGCTTGATGTCGCTCAGCGACGGAGGATTGGGAAAGAGGACGTCCTTGCTGCTCCAGTGGACATCCAGCTTCCCCTTGGTCTTGGGGTTTGGATATACCTTGACTTTGCCATCTTCGGGAACCACCAGAAGGCCATTGGGATTGTGAGCCATTCTTAAATCCTTTTCACAAGTTACATGCAGGCCAGGTCATGCAGAGCGGTTCCCGCAGAGCGCGGGAGTCTCCCCATGGCGAGCCGGTGTGAGAGCTGCCGTGCTGTTCAGAGACGATGTGCCCTGTCCCCGCGCGCCGCTGAGCAGTGGGCCGCGAGCCCTGGGCACATCTACACTGCCCATCATGGCATGCAGTATTTCATGGGGACACGTTGGATGAAAGCCTCTCCCGCTAACCGAGGGTGAGGCCAAACAAATGTTCTTTCAGGAATAGGACGAACACATGTTCATTTCTTCGCGAACGTCCTCTCGGTACAATGTCGAGATAGTGGAGGATCCGAGATGACGACGGTTCGCGATCTTATGACTCCGGTTGTGCTGACCCTATCGATTGGCGATACGCTGGCTCAGGCCGACAGCCAGCTCCACAGAGCCAACATCCGTCACCTGCCGGTGGTCGATGGGGAGGAGCGGCTCGTCGGACTGGTGACGCACCGCATGGTGCTGGCCGCATGGGTCGGTCGCCTGAACCCGATCACTGAGAAACCGGGCGAGGTCGCCGCGCAGGTTCCGATCGAGATGATCATGGAAAAGGAAGTGCTCACAATCGCGCCCGACGCGCCGGCCGCGGAAGCCGCAGTGATCATGCTGAAGCGCAAGCTGGGCTGCCTGCCAGTCATGGAAAATGGCAAGATTGCTGGCATCCTGACCGAGACCGATTTTCTGCGCTACGCCTGCCTGCACCTCGAGTCGCAAGCGGCGAACAGCACCTAACAATACCGGCTCGGTCGGCATTGGGGATCCCCTGGCCCCGGCGCATCGGGGCGGGCTACTCGAACTTGACGCGCTCCATCTCATCGCCCAAATAGTCGGGCGCAAGATGAGCGTAGATCAGAGTCATCTTGATATCTGCGTGCCCCAGGATCTTTTGCAGCGCCAGGATGTTGCCGCCGCGCATGATGTAATGCGACGCAAAGGTGTGACGCAGAGCATGCCAGGGTCGCTGCATCCGCGGGCAGCCGGCAGCCTCCATCACCTTATATATTTCAGCCATGTCTGAGCTCCTTCCCATGGAGACGCCGCGGCTGTGCGGCAGCGGGAATACGAGCCCCTCCGAAGTAGCTGGGCACTGCTTTCGCCACTCTGTGAGAATTGGCACCAGGATCGCCGGCAGGCGCAGATACCGCGGCTTGCCTCCTTTGGGTAGCTTCCGACCGCTGCGAACCACATCGAGGCGCCGCGTCTTGAAGTCCAACCTGGACCACGTCAGACCAAAGAGCTCACCTTTGCGCAGCCCGCAATAGAGCGCCGTCGCAATCATCGGATGCAGGCTGGGCGCGTGGTGGCGCGAGTAGGCGAGCAGTCGCTTGGCGTCGTCTTCTGACAGAAATTCCAACAGTCCGGCTGACGCAGGTCGCTCCACTCCGCGGCAGGGATTGCTGGACGCCAGCCCCTCGCGAATGGCCCATGAAAACATGCCACCGAGGAAAGACAGGCTCACTCTCACGCTGGCCGGCGCATGACTCTTGCTCATGGCGTCGCGCAGCCGCGTCACATCGGCAGGCGTCAGCTCGTGAACTCGTCGCTTGCCGATGTGGACCAGCGAGCGCCGCAGGGCCATCCGCGCATCGTGCCTGTACTGCACGATGTCTTTGATGCGCGGCCGGCTGTACTCGGCCAGAAACCTCTCGACGAGCTCAGCGACTGTTACATCTGGAGCAGGCGGAGCTGCCACTTGGGCAGCCTGAATCCCGTCGAGCCCCTGGGCTACGCGCCCCTCGATAGCCTGAAGCATGCGCTTGGCTTCCGCATGGGTCGGCTGCTTGCTGGCCATCTGGCGGCGCTTTCCGCCCTCATACCAGCGCAGGTAGTAGCCAATAAACCTACCCCCCTTGGATCGCCGTATGACTTCACCCATGGGACACCGCCCAGCAGCGTACCACGATTCGGGGGTCCCATTGTGGTCCCTTGACAGCATGTAGGTGCTCGACTGGACAGACCCGGCTGAACCTGCGGGGCCGACGCTTCAGCCTCGTAAGTGCTTGCTTTCCTTGATCATTGAATAAGTTGCATCGCGAACTATGACTTCACGCTCCAGGTGGTTCCGCTGCCTGTTCCCCAGAAGCTGTTCCTGGCCGCAGCGACCACCCGCCGCGTCACCAAGTTCTGGGGCCGTCAGGGACCGGGCGGCAAGCTCATCTAAGAAGGGGGGGCACTTTCTCGTGCCCCCTCAGCTGGCAAAGCCAGCTGAGCCTCCCCCGCGCCGCGCGTTGCTCGCGCGAGGGGAAGGGGGGCACTTTCTCGTGCCCCCTCAGCTGGCAAAGCCAGCTGAGCCTCCCCCGCGCCGCGCGTTGCTCGCGCGAGGGGAAGGGGGCACTTTCTCGTGCCCCCTCAGCTGGCAAAGCCAGCTGAGCCTCCCCCGCGCCGCGCGTTGCTCGCGCGAGGGGGGAACACCGGACAAAGACTGGTGCCTCATGAATAGGACGCGAGGCCAGCGGGACCGCGCACGTAGCCTCCGTGATGTTGCGAAGGAAGAGGGGCGAGTATGAGCACGCTCAAGATCGGACATGTGCGCTGGTTCCTCGGGCAGACGGTCCTGCCCGAGCACCTGACTGCACTCGATGAACGCACGGATGCCATCGCCGAGCTGCGCTCGCGCATCGGCGGCCTGCCGCATTACGGTGTGGCGCAGCTGGTCTGGAGCGAGCCGCTCTTGCGCGAGGGTGTCCTGGCGCTGAGCGAGCTGACTGCCGTGCTCCCAGATGGAACGATCATCAGCGTTCCGGGCAATGCCGTACTCGCGCCTCTTTCTTTGACCGCAACCGGTGCCACTCAAGTACCGGTCTTCGTTCACATTTCTGATGAGACGCTGCCCGCAGCCGGCAATCCGATCTACACCGGCGACGCGCGTGTCGTCGAGCGCGTGCTCTATCGCGCCTATCTCAGCATCAGCGACAAGCTCGATCGCTCGCGCGGCGTCTTCAAGCTCGGCGATTTTGAAAAGAGCGTCGATGGCACCTGGCACCTCCTGCCCACCTACATTCCGCCGCTGCTTCAGATTGGGACCACGCCCTATCTGAAAAAGGCGCTCGGCGAGCTCGAAACGCAGCTCACCAACCTGGAGCCGCAGCTCGCGGCGCAGCTTCAGGACACCTTCCTTCGCCCTGACAGGCTGCTCAGCATCCGGCTGTGCCTGGCGGACATGCACCGTGCGATGTCGCTGCTACAGGATCTGAAGTTCAGGGTCCCGCTGCACGGACATCAGTTCTTCCTGGCGATGCGCAACCTGCTCTTCGCGCTCTGCTGCTTCCATGAGGTGCTGCCGGATCAGCCGGCGCTTCCCTACCGCCACGACGACCTCGGACGCAGCCTGGGCGAGATCCTGCGGCTCTTGCAGCAGCACTTGAAGCCCGTCTACACCCGCTCGACCCACCTGCGCTTCCTCAAGGCCAACGGACTCTTCTCACTCTCGCAGCTGCCCGAAGAGGTCAAGATGGCGCAGGAGGTCTATCTGCTGGTGCAGCGGGCCACCCTGCACGAGCGCGTCGAGATGGAGGAGGTCAAGGTCTCGTGCACGTCGCGCCTGGCGCTGGTGCATCGGCTGGTTCTGCGCGGCATTCCCTTCAAGTACGTCGAGAAGCCGCCGTTTCAGCACACCTTTGGTCCCGAGGTCGACTTCTACCAGCTTCAGCACGGCGAGGAGTGGAACTACGTGATCCGCGAAGGCACGGTGGCCCTGTACATCCATCCGGTGCTTGAGAAAGCCAACGTATTTCTGTTCTGGCGCTAGGCGGTCTGGTGATGTCTTTCCTCAACCGCTTCATGGAGGGTCAGCCGCAGGACGACACGCTGCACAGCGTCATGCGCAACCTCATGTATCTGCTCAACTCCAAGGCGGGTTATGGGTCGCGGCTGCGCAACTTCGGAATCAGCGACTACTTCGGGCAGCAGGGCCTGGAGGCGGCGGTCAACTCGGTGATGCACGAGATCCTCTACGATATCCAGCACTACGAGCCGCGCCTGCGAGCCAAGGAGCTCGTCACCTGGGATGACGGCCGGCTGCCGCTGGCCATGGAGCTCAAGTGCGAGCTGCTGGTCGAGCGCGGCGCGCCGCTGGCCACGACGACGCAGGCCCTGCCGTGCCGCCTGGTCATCCTGTGGGACGCGATCCACGGCCAGGTCCGCATCGATGTCATCGACCTCATGAGCGAGAAGGAGCTGGCCCTGCTCCAGCAGCTGCGCAGCCAACCCACCCTCGGAGAAAAGAAGCAGCTCATACTCGCCCACGCCTATCTGGGAGACAAAGATGTTCGTTAAGACCAAGCCCACCATTCCGCGTCTTGACGATGTCATTGCCGGCGAGAATCCGACCTTCGAAGACCGGCTGGTCTTCGACTTCCAGATCACTCCCGTGATCGGTGGCCTGCCGATCATCATCAACGGCCACAACATCGTCCGCTTCTCGCTGGATGCCCGCGCCAGCGGCTTCGTCTGCGAGATCAGCTTTGCGATCCGCGATGACCTCACGTTCCAGAGCACCGAGCAGGACAAGCTGGTGATGCTGTTTCGCACCCAGTCGCTGCTCAAGGTGCACCTGGGCATCCGGCCGATGCACACCGAGGAGGACACCGCTGCCACGACGCCCGAGGCCATGCCCTATTTCTTCGTGGATGGGCTGGTCACCGAGAAGTCGCTGGTCGAGCGCGTGGCGCGCCACCTGGAAGGCAAGCAGATCAACTACCGCCTGTACCACATGCGCTTTGCCGATCCGGCGCAGGTGCTGTGGCGGCAGCACTTTCCGCTGTGCCTGTATACCAACACCTCGCTGCAGGCCGTGATCACGGCCAACCTGAATGCGCACATCCAGGTCATGTTCGACGATACAACGGTATCGACGATCCAGCCGCAGATCATGCTGGGCATGGTTCCCCGGAATCGCCCCAACGAGCGAGCCAGTTTTTACGATCTGCTGATGTGGCAGCTCGATCTGACGGATCGCATCTGGCAATATGATTATACGTTAAAAGTATATAGAATCATTAAAACAAAAGTCCCGCCGGCGCTGCCCATCGATATCGTCGCTGACGATATCAGCGACATATTCACATATTATCCGGCGCCGCAGCGCTATCAAGAAGCGGTCCTCAACGACTACACCGAGGCCATCCAGAACCGGCTGGTGACGCCGCTGGACCCCACCGCGCAGTCGTACCTGGTCCCCGGCGTCCGCCAGGACTTCCAGTGGAACACCGCGGTGCAGCTGGAGTTTGAAAAGGAATACCAGCACCACACCACCGACTTCGTGCTGCCCAAGCCCGAGTTCGTGCTGAGCTACAAGCTGTTCCCGTCGGTGCCATTCGGTCCCGGGGCCGGCATCAACTTCATTCGCGACGCCCTGGAGTTCGATCAGGCGGCCGTCGCCATCCCGGTTGAAGCCAAGCTGGAAGTGACCCGCGTCTTCCGCCTGTTCATCAAGGGCGAGACCTCAGAGGACGACATCGAGTCGGTCTACACCGGCAAGGCGGCGGCGACCTTCCGGCTGAGCCTCAACGTCTGGCTCGAATCGGCCTCAAACCCCGAGCGTCGGATACCGCCCTACATCCTTCCGAAATACCCGGTTTATATCGAAGGAAAGATCTTAAGCGAGATCGGCGCGCCGGTCGAAGAGACCTATCAGATCTATCCCGACCCAGCCACTTTTATTCAAAAATATAAAGCAATTATCCCGCTATTCCAGAATCAGATCATTACCGTTCCGTGTAATCCCAACATGGATCCCGGACATTTCTATTTTCCGCCATATAAGTGGGAACGAATTTTGGTCGCATTTTATTATGACCACTCCTACTTGAAGCGCTTCCTCGACTGGCGGCCGACGGCGCAGCTGCCGCTGGAGACGCAGGGCGACCACTTGCTGCTCGGCAAGACGCCGGTCAACCGCACGTCGGTACGCCACACCTACCAGGATGAAAACCCGGTCTTCGAGATCGAGCGCCTACATGTGACCACCAAGATCGACTGCGAGAACATCCGCATCGCGGAGGGCAGCCTGACGCTGACGGTTGGCATGCCTCTTGGAATGCCTCCTCCCGGCATGCCGGTTCAGCAGTCACCCGCTTCGACGTCGGGCTCGTCTTCCTCTTCTGGGTCGTCTCCGTCGTCGTCGGGGGGAAACAGCTCGCCCCCACCGCCGCGCGGGTCGGGAACGTAGCGGATGCCCGATACCACCCAGAGCAGCAGCCAGGGCAGCCAGGGCAGCCAGGGCAGCCAGTCCCAGTCGAGCGGCGGCAGCAGCTCGGGCAGCGGCTCGGGCTCGGGCAGCAGCTCCGGCACCTCGCCAGCGAGCGCCAGCGCCAGCCCCACCAGCAGCGGCGGCGCCAGCCTGCCACTGTACTGCAAGCTCGGACTCGACAAGAACAGCGGCTTCACGCTCGACATCCTCGACGCGCAGGGCATCTATCAGCAGAGCATCACGCTCAACGGCGCCAACCTGGTCATCACGGTCAAGGGGCCCTCGGGCGAGAGCATCATCACCCAGACCCCAGACCGCATCTCGCTGAACGCCAAGGACGTCAGCATCGACGCTGACAGCGTGCGCATCTCGTCTCGCGCCATGACCAGCATGCAGAGCATGGGGCAGACGAACATCAGCAGCATCACCGACATCACGCTCCAGACCCCCGGCCGCCTGACCCAGTCTGCGATGACCGGCGTCGACGTCAACACCATGACCATGGCCGTCAACACCATGCAGAGCTTCACCGTGCAGTCGGTCGGCGGTGTTGCGCTGTTCGGTGTCGGCGGCGGCGTGCAGCTGTTCGGCAGCACCGTCAGCATGACCGGCGTCTACACGTCGATCATCGGCCTGGAGCTCGGCCTGCTCGCAGCGGACCTGATCTTCGGCGTCCCCAGCACCAGCGGCGGTGGTGGCGGTGGTGGCGGTGGCGGTGGTGGTGGCGGCAGTGGCGGTGGCAGCGGCAGCGGCGGCGGCAGCGGCGGCAGCAGCGGTGGCAGCGGCGGCAGCGGCGGTGGCAGCGGCGGCAGCGGCGGCAGCGGCGGCAGCGGCGGCGGCAGCGGCGGCGGCAGCGGCAGCGGCAGCGGCAGTGGCAGCGGCAGCATGTCTGGGATGGATCCCAGCTCCGCGTCCGGCGCCGCGTCCAGCGCTGCGTCCACGGCGATGTCCAGCGCCATGTCCAACTTCCAGGAGGCCGAGTCGATCTACCTGGAGTTCGGCGCTCCGGTGCAGCAGATCAAGGATGACCTGGGCCTCATCTCTCAGGCGATGAGCAAGGTCTCCAGCAGCTCCAGCGGCGGCTCTGGCTCGGGCAGCGGCTCGGGCAGCGGTGGCGGCAAGCCGCAGCCGCCGCCGATCATTCCCGGCATGTCCTCAGGCGACATCATGGGTCTGATCTCGATCCTCCAGAACATGGGCCAGTCGCCCACCTGGCCGCAGATCACCAACCTGTTCCCCGGCGGGGATCTGCTCGGCAGCTCCGAGCCCTTCTTCTCGGGTACGCCGCCGCCGCTCGGTCCCTCGCTCATCATGTCGGCGCTCACCACCAACCCGATGATGGACCCGACGGCCAGCGCGATGCTGAGCAGCATCGTCAGCATGGGGCTCTCGTTCCAGAAGGGAACGCTCGAGCCCACCTCGATGATGTCGAACATCGGCAGCATCCTCCAGAACTTCGGCATGGGCAGCGGCTCCGCCATCTCGCTGACTCCGCCGATGAACCTGCTCGGCATGGGCTCGGGCTCGGGCTCGGGCTCAGGATTCGGTTCGGGATTCGGCTCGGGCTTTGGCTCGGGCTTTGGCTCGGGCTTTGGCTCGGGCTCGGGATTCGGCTCGGGCTCGGGATTCGGCTCGGGCTTTGGCTCGGGCTTTGGCTCGGGCGGCACATCGTTCGGCTCCCCATCGACCAGCGGCGGTGCGCAGTCGCCCTCCGGGAGCGGCGGCAGCGCGGGCGGCAGCCAGAACCCGATGAGCACCTTCCCAGGCTTCGGCGCATCGGGCGGCCAGAGCTCCGGCACCAGCGGCGCCACCGGCAGCAGCGGCATGGGCAGCGTCGGCCAGCTGGCCGGCGTCGTCAACAGCGTGGCCGGCGCCGTGCTGACCGGCTCGCTGGCGGCGCAGGAGATGAACCAGCTTGCCAGCATGGTGGGCAGCTTCGTCGGCGGCAGCACAGGCGGCGGCTGGTCTGGCAGCTTCGGCTCCTCCTCTGCCCTCAGCTCGATGATGTCCGGCGCCAGCTCCGCCAGTCAGTACCTGAGCGGCTCGGGCTTCGGCTCGGGCTCGGGCTCGGGCTCGGGCTTCGGCTCGGGCTCCAGATCCGGCTCGGGCTCGGGCTCGGGCTCCAGCGCCATGTCGACCGTCATGTCGAGTCTCAGCGGTGTGGGCAGCGCCCTCAGCGGCATCTTCGGCTCGCTCAGCTCGCTGGCTGCGCCGATGATCTCCATGATGGCGGCGTCCACCATGTACTCGAACATGACCTCGCCGTTCATGATGCCGGCGGCGTCCGAGATGCAGGTGCTGCTCCAGGCCTTTGCGAACTTCATGAACACCAGCGGCTCGGGCTCAGGCTCGGGCTCAGGCTCGGGCTCAGGCTCGGGCTCGGGCTCGGGCTCGGGCAGCAGTCCGCTGGCGAGCGTCCTGCAGATGAGCCAGCAGCTTTCCTCACAGCTCATGCAGAGCAACCAGATCTTCCTACAGGGCACCGGCTACGGCTCGTCGAGCGGCAGCGGCTCGGGCTCGGGCTCGGGCTCATCGTCCGGGTCGATGCGTCCGGGCAGCTCGGGCAGCGGCTTTGGCAGCTCGGGCAGCGGCTTTGGCGGCGGCTCGGGCGGGGGCTTCGGCGGCGGATCGGGCAGTGGCTTTGGCAGTGGAGCTGGCAGTGGCTTTGGCAGCAGCAGCGCGCTCGCCAGCGCCAGCGCCCTGCTTGCCAGCACGTTCCCCACGGTCGCCAACACCGCGCAGCAGAACTCGTATCAGCTCAGCTCATCGTTCATGTCGGCGCAGAGCCAGCTCCAGAACTCGCTCCTGAGCTCGGTCTTCGGCGTGCTCAGCGGCGGCCCCGGACTCGGCGCGCTGTCGCAGCCGCCGGCCATGACGCCGTTTAGCATGACCCAGGCGCTGGCCGGTCTGATGAAGCCGGTGATGCCGATGCCGACGATTCAGTCGGTCAGCGATCTCGCCAGCCAGCTCAACAACCAGCTGACGCGCCGGCCGACGGCGCCGCTGCCGACGCTGCCGCCGCCCAAGAGCCCGCTCCAGATGTTCACGTCGCCGCAGACCCCACCGAGGAAGGGATGACATGAGCAGCGACGAGCGCTTTGAAAAAAGCTGGCTGGCAGAGATGCGCGCGCTGGAGAGCTACCGCCGCCGCTACTACACCGAAAATCGGATGGCGCTCGTCGATCGCGAGGATCCCGATGTGCGTCGCATGATCGAGGCGCTGTGCTTCTCGGCGGTGCGCACGCGACAGGCGACGCTGCGCAACCTGTGGTCGACCTGGCGACGGCTGCTCGGCAGCTACTTCGACTTTGTGCTGCGGCCGCTGCCCGCCACCGCGGTGGTGCAGGCGGTGCCGTCGGCGCGCATGGTCGAGAGCGCCATGCTGCCCAAAGGGACCGAGCTGCGCCTGACCACGCTCGACGGCTTTGTCGGCACGTTTGCGACCATGTGTGATCTGCGCATCGTGCCGCTGACCTACGACCGCTGCGAGGTGCTGCCGCGCGCGCAGGGCTACCGTCTGGTGCTGACCTTCGTCTCGCGCTTTCCGCGCACGGATCCCGTGGGAACCATGCGCATTCTCGTGCACTACCTGGACGACTATCTGGCCGCGCTCCAGGTGCACTACAACCTGCGGCGCAACATGCATGCGGCGGTCGCCTTTTACGACACCGACTTCACCGCCGGCGACATGGGCGGAAGCCCCTGCACCGTCCACTTCGGCACCCACTTCGACGAGCCCTATGAAGGCGACGACGTAAATCCGCTGGAGCGGGTGCGCAACTTCTTCCACTTCCCCGAGCAGGAGCTGCTCATCAACGTCGAGGTGCCGCCGCCGCGCCGGCCGTGGAGCCGCCTGGCCATCTGCTTTGATCTCGGGCCCGATTTTCCGCTGGAGCCGCCGCTCTTTCGCCAGGTCTTCTACCCGTTTGCGGTGCCGGTGCAGAACCTGCGGCGCATCCAGTCCGAGCCCATCAAGTGCGATGGCACCAAGGACGCATATCCGCTGCACTACACCTACAGCGACCCCACCTACACGCTCCAGCAGGTGCGCGGCGTCTACGAGGTGACCACGCGCGGGCTGGTGCCCATGCGCGGAGCGTCGCTGAGCGACGTCGAGCCGAACTACGAGGTCGAAGACTGGGAGCACGGAGACAACCGCGGGCGCTCGCTGCTCATACGGCTGCCGCAGCCCATGAAAGAGCCGGTCACCGTGATCGCGGATGGGATGTGGTATCAGCCCGAGTTCATGAATCACGCCAGCGGCCCGATCCGGGTAACGCTGCCGGATCGCAGCCTGATCGGGCTGGACTGGCAGACCGTTGGACCGGTGCGCAAGAACCTGGAGAGCTCGCTGCGCCAGAGTGCGGATCAGCTCTTGCATCTATTGGCGCTAAAAATGAAGCCTACCCTCGACCGCGAGGAGCTGCTCGCGCTGCTCGACATGTTTGGTTCGATCGCTGCGGGTCCGTACGCCAGCCTGCCCGGCCGGATCCGCGATCTGGCCGTGGAGATCACGCCCGATGCAACGCTACAGGGCACAAGCCTCTGCCACGTCTACCACACGCAGATGCTGCCCTGGGACTTCACCGAGGCGCCGCTGGTCTGGCACTTCCTGACCCAGATGCGCCTGCTCTTGGACGCCTGGAATTACGAGGCGCGCGTGGAGCTGGCGCCGCACATCGGCGACACTGCCCTGCCCCATCCCCTGCCCCGCCCCGAGGTGGTGCTGCGATGAAGTTGAGCCTCTGGCGCATGGTCATCTCCTTGCGTGACGACATCGGCCGCATCCTGGAGCGGACGCTGATGCCCAACGCGCAGGCTGGCGGCGATCGCACGGTCCTCAACATCATCGATGTGGGGGCGCTGACGCAGCTGCGCACCGAGCTGCGCAACCGCCTCGATTCGCTGAAGGACACGCTGCACAAGGAGCTGACCGAAAACGAGACCTACCTGGTCATGTTTCCGCTGGTGCTGATGTGCGATGAGATGGTCATGAGCCGCGTGCCCAAGAAGCAGCACACCGAGTGGCACCTGCTTCAGCACGAGCTGTTTCAGATCACGTACGGCGGCGACGTCTTTTATGACTTTGTCGATGAGCGTCTGGCCAAGCCCGATACGCCATCGATGGTATTTGAGGTCCTGTATTTCTGTCTGAGCGCCGGATTTGTCGGCAAGTTCGGCAACGATGGCGGCAAGGTCCAGCGCTATAAAGCGCTGCTGACCGAGCGCATCCCCGGCGCGCAGATGGATCGGAAAAAGAAGCGGCGGCGCCGCGAGCGCGAGGTCGAAGAGAGCGCACCGGCAGCCAGCCCCGCGCCCGCCACGGTCGAGTCGGTGCGCCGACTGCGGTCGGTGGGCTGGTACTATGCGCTGGCGCTGGGCGCCTTCTTCCTGGCGGTGGGCGGGGTGCTGCTGCTGACCAACTTGTAATTGAGCAACGAGTCGCGCCGCAAGTCGCGGGCTGTGCGCACACGCGAACCGAGACAGCGGCAGACAGATCAGACGAACGAACAGATGCCCAAGGGGGAACAAAGGTCGTGGCTGTAAACTTCAGTGAGCTGCTAGATGCCAACCGGCTGCGCCCACTCTGGGGCCCCGGACAGCCGGCGCCCGCAGAAGCGGAGAAAGATGCGCAGGCGCGCAAGAACTCTCTGGATGGCGACGCTGACAGCGCCGAGCAGAGCGCCCAGGGACATGCGGCAGATCCGATTCCCGATGCGCCGCTGGAGATCATGCCCAAGGAGTCGCCCATCGCGCTCCTCGACAAGCTGGAGGTGGTGCTGCGCATGGTGCTCGGACCGCAGGCCATGATGCTGACCATCTACCTGGCGCCGCTGCGCCGCACGCTGAGCGCGATGGAGGGCGTCAAGCACCTGCCGCACCCGCTACAGCAGGCGCTGGTGACCAACAACCTGCCGATGCTGGTCTATCGGCTTGAAGACTCCATTCGTGCGCTGCTGCGCACCAAGCAAGCGTTAATCAGGTAATGGGAGGACGGATTCAGTGAGCTTGCTGCTTCAGTTAGCGGCCGATCCAGCAGCGGTGAGCGCAGCCGGAGCTTCGCGCCCGGGATGGGTCTTGCCGCTGGTCATCGGCAGCGCCCTGCTGCTTGTGGCTGGCATCGGCCTGGCGCTGTGGTGGCTGCTGGTCTACCGCAAGCGGCAGCAGGCCGCGCAGCCGACGCCTCCGACCAAGGGCATCGATGCCAAGCGGCTGAGCTCCATCTGGGACAAGTTCATGGACAACCTGCCATCGCTGGCTCGTCCAGCAGTGGCAGAGTATTCGCACTTCATGGTCATGGGCGCGGCGGCCGCGGGCAAGAGCTCGCTCATCCAGCGCAAGGTCGACTGGCAGGGCCAGGCCAGCCAGTTCCTGCCGAGCTACACAGCCGACCCGATCTTGCAGATCTACCTCGGCCCCAAGATGGTCGTGCAGGAGCTCTCGGGCCCGCTGCTGGAGTCCACGTCCAAGGCCACCAACGACGCGCTCACGCGCCTGTTCGGCAAGCTCGATCTCGACCAGCCCCCGACCGTGGTCCTGGTCCTGAAGGTCTCATCGCTGACCACCGCGACGCCGGATCAGCTGCGGCAGCAGGCGCAGCTCATGCGCGGAAAGATCAACCTGCTCTCGCAGGCCTTCAACGCACCGATTCCGACCCGCGTGTGCCTGACCAACATGGATCGCACGCACGGCTATGCGGATCTCGCGCGCTTCCTCAAGCGCAACAAGATCCCGCTGGAGCTGCCGATCGGCGCCGACGCCGGCCTGACCGCGAGCCTGCAGGCCTACGAAAAGTATCTGCCGCGCGCCCTGACCACGCTGCCAGTTGCACCGTTCCAGTCGAACGTCGAGTTTCTGCTCGCAGCAGAAGACGTGCTCGGCCCGGTGCGCAACTTCATCCAGGCACTATTAGAAGGCAGCCTGACCTCCGCCCGCCCAGAGCTGCAGAAGCTCTACTTCTGCGCGGGGGTCTCGGAGCACCGTCGCCCAGACGCCGCTCGTTCGCTCGCCTGATCCCGTCCCGATCCCAGAGCGGCATGTGCGCTGGCATGCGACCAGCCAGTT
>Ga0075163_10000590_pt1 | contig 47138 bp, 34 predicted proteins | sample JI1023141ADNA_FD_71478 | JGI IMG/M metagenome (GOLD analysis project Ga0075163, IMG submission 71478) | Wastewater effluent complex algal communities from Wisconsin, to seasonally profile nutrient transformation and Carbon sequestration -... | ecosystem: Engineered > WWTP > Effluent > Algae...
AACCAGGAGAGCTTCGAGAGCTGCAGCCACGGCGCCGGCCGCGCGATGTCGCGCACGAAGGCCAAGCAGACGTTCACGATCGACGATCACAAACGCGCGACCGCGCACGTCGAATGCCGCAAGGACGTCGACGTGCTCGACGAGACGCCCGGCGCCTACAAGTCGATCGACGCCGTGATGGAAGCGCAGAAGGACCTGGTCGAGGTCGTGCACACGCTGCGCCAGGTCGTGTGCGTGAAGGGCTGAGCCAGGGCTTCCACGCGCCTCCTTGCCTCGCGCTGCCCTGAACGGTCACGAGGAGCGACGTCCGACACGGACCGAAGCGGATTCCTCGAATGCCTGCAACGCGGAGCCTGGGACATGCAAGGCGGAACGGGCTCACGATCCACCGCTGTTCGGAACACGATCCATGCAACTCCCGCGCTCGAAGCGTCACCTCTCGCTCGTCCCGGTCCTCGTCACCGCGATCTTCTGGACCACTGCGCCGCCGACTCGTGCTCAGTGCCCGGAGTGGACCACCGATTTCGAGGCGCCCGGATTCACGGGCCAGATCCTCGATTCGATCGTCTTCGACGACGGCACGGGGCCGGCCCTGTACGTCTGTGGAGACCTGCGGGCGGATCCCGCGTCGCCGAACGTCGGCGTCGCGCGCTGGACCGCGACGGGTTGGACCCCGGTCGGCACGTGGATCGGCGACGTGCCGAGCGCACTCGCCGTGTTCGACGCCGGCACCGGTCCCAAGCTGTACGCCGCTGGCAAGTACTTCTACGGCTCCGTCCAGCAGGACGGCATCGGACATTTCGACGGCTCGAACTGGGTGATCGACACGCCCGCGTTGCCGCCCGTGTTCGTCGCCGGAAGCCCCACGTCGGCGCTGTTCGCGATGGAGGTCTTCGACTCGGGTTCGGGTCCGAGATTGTGGGTGGGCGGAACGTTCTCCGACGGTGTCACGCCCCGCAATGTCGCCGAGTGGACGGGAACGGCGTGGAACTACGCTGGCGGAGGCCTCCGGTACGTGGGCCAAGACGGCCGCGTGCGCGACCTCTTGGTGTTCGACGACGGTGCGGGCGGAGGACCGGCCTTGTATGCCTGCGGATGGTTCACGCACGGTGGCGGCATTCCACTCGCGGGCGCACACGTCGCACGCACCTACGGTACGACGTGGACCGGGCTCGGATCGGCGCTCGGGAGCCCGAGCAGTGGTGAGGGAACGGACCTCGAGATCCACGACGACGGGGTCACGCGTCGGCTCGCCATCGGGGGCCGAGGGCTCAACCTGACGTCTTCGCAGTTGTGGACGTGGGACGGGGTCTCGCTGACGGCGACCGGCCCCGAGGTTCCCGGTCCATCCGCGAGCCTCGCATCGGTACCTCCTGGCTCGGTCCACGCGCCCGGCATCTACATGGGAACGGGCGCCGTCTCCTCGCAGTTCCTCTCCCCTCTGCATCGATGGGACGGATCCGTGTGGACGGACGAAAGCAGCGGACTCGCGCTCGAAGGCGTCTCGAGGCTCGGGAAGTTCGACTTCACGGGTGCTGGCCCGAACCTCTTCGCGACCGACCTCGGACGGATGACGTTTCGATCCGGCGCGGAGTGGAAATGGCCGCTCGGTGGAGGCGCGGACAATTGGGTCACGCGCATGGTGTCGTTCCGAGCACCGGGCAAGCAGGCCGAGCTCTTCGTCGGTGGATTCTTCCACGTGATCGGAGGCGTGGGAACGTACGGATTCGGCCGCTTCGACGGCCAGCGCTGGCACCGTACGTTCCCCGACGGCGTGCGGCGAGTCGACTGCCTGGCGGCGTTCGACGACGGAACGGGTCCGAAGGTGTTCGTTTCGGGACTACTGACGGCCACGGGCGGTGTCAGCCTGCGCCGCTACGACGGGACCGCGTGGACGAACCTGCCGACACTGCCTGGCGCCCCGTTCGGGGACACGACCGTGCTCACGTTCTCGTCCTGGAACGACGCCGGTGCTCAGCGCACGTTGGCCACCGTCGGAAACCAGATCCTCGTTCTCGCGCCGACCACGTGGGTCAGCCTGTTGCCGAACGCGAACGGGCCCGTCCGCGCGCTCACGCCCTTCGACGACGGCGGCGGAGAGGCGCTGTTCATCGGCGGCGATTTCAGCTCGATCGGCGGCGCACCGACGCGCGGCATCGGACGCCTGCGCAACGCGACGCTCGATTCGATCGGACTCGGCGTCCCGACGGGAACGCGGGTCGTGAGTTTCGTCGTGCACGACGACGGCAGCGGCGGAGCGCTCTACGCCTGCGGAACGTTCCCGACGATGAACGGCATCCCGTGCGGCGGCATCGCACGCTGGAACGGTACGACGTGGTCGGCGCTGGGTTCCGGTACGGACACGGTCAACATCACGGCGATGGCCGTTCAGGGCGAAGGCGCGGCCGCGCGACTCGTCGCGACGGGCACGTTCTCGAACACCGGCAGCGCGGCCGGCACGAACGTGGCCGCATGGGATGGCACGACCTGGACGCCGCTCGGTACGGGCACGTCCGTCGTCATGTTCCCCTCTCCGACGGTGACGGCCGTGCCCGCGTTGGTGACCACGTACGACGCGGGAGACGGACGCGGTGCCGACGTGTACGTCGCCGGTGCGTTCACGCACGCGGGAGCGCGCACCTCCACCGGAATCGCGCGCTACGCGAGCTGCGGCGGCGACGTGAGCACGTTCTGTCACGCCGATGTTTCGGGAACGACTTGCCCGTGCGGCAACGACACCGCGGTCGGAGATCGAGCGGGATGCCGCAACTCTTCGGGTCGTGGCGCGACGTTGCGGGCGACGGGGCGAGCCAGCTTGACGAACGACTCGCTCGTCCTCGAGGCCGATACGATTCCGAACGGCATCGGACTCTTCTTCCACGGAGCCTCGCAAGTCGCGGGCGGCGCGGGTGTGCCGTTCGGCGACGGCCTCAAGTGCACGGGCGGACCTTTCGTGAGGCTCGGGGTCCGCACGTCGCCCACGTCGCTCACGCAGTTCCCCGGCGGCATCGGCGCGTCCGTGTCGGCAGCGGGCATGCTGGCGACTCCCGGCAAGCGCTACTACCAGATGCGCTATCGCGACACCGCGCCGTTCTGCACGAGTGAGACCTTCAACTACACGAATGGCGTCACGATCGACTGGACGCCCTAACGTCGTCGCGCAGAGTCCTGGGTCGAGCTCGTCCACACGCTGCGCCGGATCGTGTGCGTGAAGGGCTGACAGCGCCGCCTCACCACCCTCGTCTCGTCGGCGGGTTCGAGCTCAGGGGCGGGTTCGGGCCCACAGGCGAGTTCGGGCGCACGTGCGGTTGGCCTCGACGAGCGGGGCTGGAAGCGATCGCGGGCCGCTATCCCGCTCGATCCGGATCTCGACGCAACGTTCCACCGCCCCGCGGCCAAGGAGGGTAGTCTGGCCCCATCCCCCCGCGCGCTCGGCGCGCATCGACCCGAATCGACGAGGTCCTCATGAAGCTGCTCCGCTCGGCGCTCGCCGCGACCCTGATGGGTTTCGCGTTCCCCTCGACGTCCTCCGCGCAATGCACGCCCACGTGGAGCCGCGACTTCACGACGGTCACGTTCACGGGCAAGGTCGAAGCCTCGGTCAGCTTCGACGACGGGCAAGGTCCCGGTTTGTACGTCGCGGGCGAGTTCCTCGCCATCGACGGCACGAGCGCCAAGTGCATCGCTCGTTGGCGTGACACCGACGGTTGGAAGGCGCTCGGCGGCGGTGTCGCGGGCGACGTCATCGGCGGCGTCGAGCACGCGTACGTGCACGCGCTCGCCGTCTACGACGACGGTTCTGGTCCCGCGCTTTTCGCTGCGGGCGAATTCACGTCGGTCGCGGGCGTGCCGTGCGCGGGCATCGCGCGTTGGAAGAACGGCGCGTGGTCGCCGCTCGGCACGGGCTTGGCCGGCTACTTCAACGACGTGCGCGCGCACTCGTTGTGCGTGCACGACGACGGCAACGGCGCCGCGCTGTACGTGGGCGGCAACTTCACCACGGCCGGCGGACAAGCCACGAGCAAGATCGCGCGCTGGAACGGCACGACGTGGAGCGCGGTCGGCAGCGGCATCGAAGGCGAACAAGGTCACGCGGTCTACGCGATGGCTTCGTACGGCGGCGCGCTGTACGCGGGCGGCGAGTTCTTCGGCGCCGAGGGCCAGAACTTCCCCAGCATCGCGCGTTGGGACGGAGCGCACTGGACGTTGCCCGGTGGCGGCGCGTCGGGGCGCGTGCTCGCGATGAAGGTGTTCGACGACGGCTCGGGCCCGCAGCTCTACGTGGGCGGCACCTTCACGTCGCTGGGAGTGCCGGCGCCGGGCATCTCGCGCTGGAACGGCACCACGTGGTCCGCGCCGGCACTGGGACCGAGCGGCACGATCCAGGCCTTCGACGTGTTCGACGTCGGCACGGGCAGCGAGTTGTACGTGGCCGGCACGTTCGGAGGCGTCAACGGCGTCGCGACGGGCAACGTCGTGCGCTGGAACCACGGCGCATGGGGCGGCGTCTCCTTCCCTCCGCCGATGGTGACCTTCGCACTCACGCATCTCGTCGACTCGTTCGGTGCCCGCCTCGTTGCGGGGGGAGTCGGCGGCGCGGGCGTGTCCGCGTGGAACGGCACGCAATGGCGCCCTGTGTCCTCCAAGGTCGGCGGCCTGGGCACGCAGATCAACACCTACGGCAACGCGGTGCAGGCGTTCGATCACGGCGCCGCGCTCGGTCGTTTCGTGTACGTGGGTGGCAAGTTCGGTTCGGCCGGCGACACGCCGAACACGCAGAACATCGCGCGTTTCGACGGCACGCGCTGGTCCTCGGTCGGCAACGCGACGGGTTCCATCCAGATTTCCGGACCCGAAGTGCGCGTCTTCACGACGTTCGACGACGGCGTCACGAAGAAGCTGGTCGCGGGCGGGATCTTCCTGCAGATCGGTGGCGTGGCCGCGCGCACGATCGCCACGTACGACGGTGTGACGTGGGCTCCGCTCGGCTCCGGCCTGGGCGCGGGCGCGGTCGACGAGATCGTGACGTTCGACGACGGCAGCGGAGCCACGCTCTACGCCGGTGGATCGTTCACGATCGCGGGCACGCAACCGGCGACCGGTTTCGCGCGGTGGGACGGCACCGAATGGCAACCCGTCGCGGTGCCGGTGAACGCGTTCAGCCCACAAGCGATGTGCGTGTTCGACGACGGCGGCGGCTCGAAGATCTACGTCGGGGGGTATTTCCTCAACGGATCGCCGCAACCGTGGCGCATGCTGCAATTCGACGGGACGAACTGGACCGACGTCAGCGCGGGTTTGCCCACGGCGACGCCGGCGACGGCACTGGGCACGTTCGACGACGGCAATGGTCGCCGTCTGTACGCCGGAACGCAGGGCGGTCGCTTGCTCGTGTGGGACGGCGCGCAGTGGAACCAACTCGCGACCGGACTCGGCACGATCTCGAGCCTGGACGAATTCGACGACGGCTCGGGGCCCAAGCTCTACATCAGCGCGGGCGGCTTCCTGCGTTGGACGGGCAGCGCGATCGAGATCGTCGGCGGCGTGAGCGGTTGGGTCGCCGGAATGAGCGTGCTCGAGACGGACGCGGGCAAGCACGCCTACGTGACCGGGAGCTTCGGCGCGGTGAACTCGCCGGCGTTCGGACTGATCCCGTCGCACTCGTTCGGCCGCTACGGATCGCCGTGCCCGCCGTCGGGGACGTCGTTCTGCTCGGGCGACGGCAGCGCGACGGCGTGCCCGTGCGGCAACGTCGGCGGCGCGGGTCGCGGTTGCGCGAACTCGTTCGACGCGTCGGGTGCGTCGTTGGTCGCGAGCGGCAACCCGCGCGTGTCCGCGGACAGCTTGACGTTGAGCGTGACGGGCGTGTCGAACTCGGTCGTCACGTTCCTCCAAGGCTCGACGGCCGTGAACGGCGGACAGGGATTCGTCTTCGGCGACGGCTTGCGCTGCGCCGGCGGCAACGTCATCCGCCTGGGCACCGTGTTGGCCAGCAACGCGAGCGCGCAGTACCCCTCGGGCGTCCAGCAACCCGTGTCGGTGCGCGGCTTCGTGCCGCCGGTCGGCAACGTGACGCGCACGTACCAAGTGTGGTACCGCGACAGCCCGAGCTTCTGCACGCCGAGCACGTTCAGCTTGTCCAACGGCGTGCGGACGTTCTGGGCGCCGTGACCTCGGCGGACCCGTCCACACCACGTGGACAGGTTCGCTCCACGAACTCGTGCGGGGTCGGCCGAGCGATCGGCCGGCCCCGTTCGCTTCGAGTTCGAGCGAGGCAGAACTCGCGAACGGCCGACGGGACGAGGCTGCTATGCTCTCGTCCCCCATGAGCCGATCGCACGACCCTGATTTCTGGCAGGTGACCCCGCTGGCTTCGTTCCCTCCGCCGGAGAAGTGGGACGACTGGACCGAGTACGACGGCAAGGCCTGGCCGCGCAAGGTCGAGAAGCGCTACACGCTCGTGCCGACGACGTGCTTCAACTGCGAGGCGGCATGCGGTCTCGTCGCCTACGTCGACAAGGACACGCGGGAGATCCGCAAGCTCGAGGGCAACCCGTTCCACCCCGGATCGCGCGGCAAGAACTGCGCGAAGGGTCCGGCGACGCTCAATCAGATCCAGGATCCGCAGCGCATCCTCTACCCGATGAAGCGCGTCGGTCCGCGCGGATCGGGCCGGTTCGAGCGCACGACGTGGGACGAGGTGCTCGACGTCTTCGCCAAGCAGATCCGCGCCGCGATCGTCGAAGGCCGCAAGACCGAGGTCATGTACCACGTCGGTCGTCCCGGTCACGACGGCTACATGGACCGCGTGCTGCAGAGCTGGGGCGTCGACGGTCACAACAGCCACACGAACGTGTGCTCGGCCGCCGCGCGCCTCGGCTACGCGCTGTGGAGCGGCGCCGACCGTCCCGCGCCCGATCACGAGAACTCGAAGTTCATGCTCTTGCTCTCGTCGCACCTCGAGACGGGGCACTACTTCAATCCGCACGCGCAGCGCATCATCGACGGCAAGATGAAGGGCGCGAAGCTCGCCGTCATCGACGTGCGCTTGTCGAACACGGCATCGATGGCCGACTACTGGATGGCGCCGTGGCCGGGTACCGAGGCCATGTTGCTCCTCGCGATGGCGCACGTGATCCTCGAGGAGAAGCTCTACGACGCCAAGTTCCTCGAGGACTGGGTCAACTGGCGCGACTTCCTCGACGCGAAGGCCCCCGCGCGCGAGAAGACGTTCGCGGCCTTCCTCGACGAACTGAAGAAGCACTACGCATCCTTCACGCCCGCCGCGGCCGAGAAGGAATGCGGCGTCGCGGCCGCGACGATCGTCGAAGTCGCGCGCGGCATCGGCAACGCCAAGGGTGCGTTCGCGTCGCACGTGTGGCGCAACGCGGCGTCGGGGAACATGGGCGGTTGGCAAGTCGCGCGCTGCCTGGAATTCCTGTGCGTGCTCGTCGGTTCGATCGGCACGCCGGGCGGAACGAACCTGAACTCGCAGACCAAGTTCGTGCCGCCGCCGTTCCTGAAACCGCCGCCGCAGAACGCGTGGAGCGAGCTCTTGTTCCCCAAGGAGTGGCCGCTCAGCCACCACGAGCTCAGCTACCTGCTCCCCCACTTGATCCTCGACGGGCGCGGCAAGATCGCGGCCTACTTCACGCGCGTCTACAACCCCGTGTGGACGAACCCCGACGGCATGTTGTGGGAGGAAGTGCTGCGCGACGAGACCAAGATCGAGTTGCACGCGGCGATGACGCCCACGTGGAACGAGACGGCGCAGTACGCCGACTACGTGTTGCCGATGGGCCACGGCGCCGAGCGTCACGATTTGATGAGCCAGGAGACGCACGCGGCCAAGTGGATCAGCTTCCGCCAGCCGGTGCAGCGCGTCGTGGCGCAGCGAGCGGGCGAGAAGGTCGAGACGACGCGCGACACGAACCCGGGCGAGGTGTGGGAAGAGGACGAGTTCTGGATCGCGCTGTCGTGGAAGATCGATCCCGACGGCTCGCTCGGAATCCGCAAGTACTACGAATCGCCCTATCGCAAGGGTGAGCGCATCACGGTCGACGAGTACTACCAGTGGATCTTCGAGAACTCCGTGCCGGGCTTGCCGGAGGAGGCCAAGAAGCACGGCATGTCGCCGCTCGAGTACATGCGCCGCCACGGCGCGTTCCTCGTGTCGACGGACGTGTACGAAGGCCACAAGAAGAAGCTCGCCGCGGCGGAGCTCGAAGGAGCCTCCACCGATCCGGTGACGAAGACGATCCTGAAGGGCGGCAAGCCCGTGGGCGTCGAAGTCGACGGCGCGCCGCGCGCGGCGTTCGCGACGCCCACGAAGCGCCTCGAGATCTACAGCCAGACGATGGCCGACTGGGGCTGGCCCGAGTACGCGATGCCCGCGTACATCGAGAGCCACATCCATCGCCGTCGCATGGATCCGTCGAAGGGCGAGTACGCGCTGATCCCCACCTTCCGCTTGCCGACGTTGATCCACACGCGCTCGGGCAACGCGAAGTGGCTGTACGAGCTGTCGAACACGAACCCGCTGTGGATCCACCCGGAGGACGCGGCGCGACTGGGAGTCGAGACCACGGACTTGGTGCGCGTCACGACGCGCATCGGGCACTTCGTGAACAAGGCTTGGGTCACCGAAGGCATGCGCCCGGGCGTCGTCGCGTGCAGCCACCACTTGGGCCGCTGGCGACTCTTCGACGACGTGGGCACGGACAAGTGGGCCAGCGCCAAGGTCGTCAAGCAAGAGCTCGAGAAGGGCCGCTTCCGGTTCCGTCGCGTCGAGGACATCCAGCCCTTCGAATCACGCGACAAGGACAGCAAGCGCATCTGGTGGACCGACGGCGGCGTGCACCAGAACATGACCTTCCCCGTGCAACCCGATCCCGTGTCGGGCATGCACTGCTGGCACCAGGCCGTGAAGGTCGAGCGCGCGCATCCGGGCGACCGCTACGGCGACGTCGAAGTCGACACGGCGAAGTCGATGGCCGTGTTCCACGAGTGGCTGAAGCTCGCGCGCCTCGAACCTCGCCCCGGCGGCCTGCGCCGTCCGCTGCACTTCGCACGCGCCGTCAAGCCGACGCCGGAGTCGTACAAGCTGCGCTGATGTTCCTACGGAGCCAGGCTCCTGTTGAACATCGCCGAGGAAGATCGGGCAGTCGGCACGGGCGGCCGCGGCGATGTTCAACAGGAGCCTGGCTCCGTAGGAACATCAGCGCGGCTCGACGTCGAACGCGACCTCGCCGTCTCCGTTCGGCCATGCGACGACCTGCCAGCCCTCGAGTCGCAGCACTTCGGGTGAGGCTCCGGCGCGCGACGTCGTGCGGAAGAGTCGCCAGGACGCGAGTTGGCGGTTCTGGCCCGGTTCGGCGATCGGGACGACGCGCGGTTCGGCGGTGCGTGCGTGTGGAGCCGGCGGAGTCGTCGCGAGTCGTTCGATCAGAGACACGACGTCGCCTTGCGCGATTCCGCGCGCGAGCAGACCCCGGCGCGCGAGGCCGTCGCGACGCAGGTGCGCCACGTCCACCAGCAACGATTCGCTGCCGCTGACGCCGCGCACGCGACCACTGGCGAGGTCGACTTCGACGCACGCGTCCTCGCCCACCGCGAGCCCCAGGCGTCGCCCGCTCGCCTCGAGCGCGGCGACCAGGCGACCGACGCGATCGCGCTCGAAGAAGTGCGAGTCGGTGATCGCCCACGGCAGGAACTTCATGCCCGGACCGAGACGCGGGCCGAGCACGATCGGCTCGTCGCTCGCGCGGTTCGGCGCGGACGACGGCGTCGAAGGCGTCGGCGTCGACAGCGGCGACGACGACGCGGGAGCGACGTCCGCGGGCTTCGGCGACTCAGCCGGCGCGATGCCCAAGGCCGCCGCGCTGCCGCCCGACAGCAACATGACCTCGCCCATCATCGCGTCGCCCGCGCTGCAGCCAGCGATCACGCCGCCGCGCGCGAGCAAGCGCTTCATCGCGAGCCACTCGGGCGTGTCCGTGTCGTTCGGACGATAGCGGTCCGTGATGCGCTTCTGATCGCCGCCCGTGAAGAGCATCGCGGTCGCGGCGTCGATCGCCGCCACCGTCTCGTCGGTCGGCGTCGCGCGCCGGATCGCGCGCACCGGAACGCCGGGCGCCCACACGCGCAGCGACTCCGTCTTGTCCGTGATCTCCTCGTCCTCGGGGCCGGTCGCCGCGCTGGCGATCACGACGTTCGCAGGTCCGTGCGCCGAAGCGAGCTCGACGAAGCGCTGGTAGATCGCGCGACTGTCGTCGTCGAGTCCGCCGCCCACGATCAACAACGTGCCCGCGTCCCCCACCACGCGGAGCTGCGTCGCCGTCGTGCTCGATGCCTGGCACCCGGCCAGCGAAGCTCCCACGAGGAGCCCACACGCGATCAGATGGGAGGAAAGCCACGTGGCCAACGCCCGTGAACGCGCGCTCGACCCAGGCGATCTCTTCGGTGAGGTCCACGGAGCGGTTGCTGCCGCAACGAACAACCGAAGGCCGAAAGGCAGAGATTCCATGGGCGGAGAGCCTACGAGATCCCGGCGGCCCAAGCCCGCGGCGCGGGCGGATCCCGGCGGCCCCTCGCGCCGCGTGGCCGCGGCACGTCAGTACGTCACGCCGTGCCTCGTGGGCGCCCAGCCCGGGAACACGGCCGCCAGGTTCGTGCAGGCCATCCGCGTCGCGAGGATTTCGCTCAGTACGTCGCGGTAGTCGATCGTGATCGCGAGGTCGCCGTTGTCCAGGTTCGGCAGCGCCAGGCCGGGCCACTGACGGATGACCTGACCGCCGCTGACGCGCCCGCCCATCACGATCATCGCGTTACCGTGACCGTGATCTGCGCCGGCGCTGCCGTTCTCGCTGGCGCGGCGCCCGAACTCGGACATCACCACCACCGTGACGCGCTGCAGCGTGTTCGCCGTGTCGTTCAGGTCGTCGTGGAGCGCGGCGAGCGTCCGCGTCAACTCGTCCATGCGCGTGGCCATCGTGCCCGACACGGGACCGAGCAGGTTGTGCAGGTCCCATCCGCCCAGGTCAGCTTGCACGATCTCGAGCCCGATCTGCGCCTTGATCATGGCCGCCGCGCTCCGCAGCGCGCGCCCGAACGTGGTGTTCGGGTACACGGCTCCGTTCGCGGGCACGTAGTTCGCGAAGTCGATCGTCGCGAGCAGGTTCATCGTGGCGAAGGTGTTCACGGCCGCGGGCCCCATCGGGAACGCCTGCCCCACGTACGTCGTCTCGATCGTCGTGCGGCGCGCTGAGGCGGTGCTGGCGGTGCCCGCGAGACCGAACGTGCCCGGATCGCGGACGGCCAGCGACGCCGGCCCACCCGCGAACGAACGCGGCAACAAATCGGCGATGCCCATGCCGCGCAACAGGCCGCTGCCGGCGGGTGCGATCGTCTGCAAGTAGCGGCCGATCCAGCCCGTGGTGACGCCGACCGAGCCGGCGCTCGCCACGCCGAACTCCATCCACTTCTGCATGTCGAAGTGCGAGCGCGACGGATCGGACAAGCCCGTCGCGTGCACGAACGCGAGGTGACCGGCTTGGTACGCCGGCAAGAGCGGCGCCGACGCCGGCGCGAGCCCGAAGAACCCGTCGAGCGCGATCGCGCCGTCGGTCTGTCCCGGCGGACGGATCGCGAGGCTCGGCCGGCGGTTGTAGAGCTCGGGATCGCCGTACGGGACGCACAACGTCAAACCGTCCGCACCGCCCCGCAAGAAGATCACGACCAGCGTGTCGCGCGTCGTGGGCCCGGCTCCCACGGCGAAGGACAAGCCTTGCAGCGCCGCCGGTAGAGCCGGGGAACTCGAGGCAGAAGCACCGCGTGCGCGGGTGGACGCGATGGGAGTCGTCGTTCCGACGTCGGACGGAGTTCGGATCATGGGAGTTCTCCTCGGTCAGTACGTCTGGAAGGTCGGGGTGGAGCACGACAGGGCGAGAACCTCGCGCCGCAGCGCGTTGTTCAGCGTCGGGAACGAGTCCGCGTACGCTTGCACGGCCGCGACCTCGGCCGCGGACAGGCGATCTCCGGTCAGGATGCGGCTCGCGTGCGCGGCCAGTCCGCTCTTGGGCACGCCCGCGAAGATCGTCGCGACGTCCACGGTGACCCCCGCGAGCGAGTTGCCGAAGTAGCGTGCCACGAAATTCCAGCGCGGCAGGAGGACGCTTCCCCAGGCCTCGGCCGAGTCCGGATAGCCGTTCGGCGCGGGCCAACGGAAGGGTTGCTGCCCCATCGTGGCCAGCTCCGCGACGAGCCGCACGGGTTGCGTCAGCGTCGGGTTCGTCGCGCGCACGACCGAGCACACGAAGTGGAACGGTCGCTTGATCTTGAGTTGCGACGTGGACGTCGTCGCCTCCAGCGATCGGCGCGAGAGGACCTGTGCCACGGTCGAGCTCAAGTCGCCGCCGCTCGACAGGAAAGTGGCCGCCACGCGGTCGACGACGCCCTGTGGCGGCGCGTAGGAGAGGAACCAGCGGCACAACTTGCGGGCCAGGAACTGCGCGGTCGCCGGATGCGTCGCCAGGATCTCCATGAGCCGCTCACCGTCCGTGACTCCACCCGGCGCGATCGTGTTGCCCAGGACGACCTTCGTGCCGTTGTCGTGCTGAGCCGCGTTGAAGCGGAATTCCCCGTGGTTCGCGAAGGTCGTGCCCCAGTACTGCCACCCGGTCAGGCAACGTGCGACGTTCGCGACGTCAGCCTCGGTGTAGTTGCCCACCCCCAACGTGTGCAGCTCGAGGAGCTCGCGTCCGTAGTTCTCGTTCGGTGCCGTGGCGAAGTTGCGGTAGTTGTCCAGGTAGTGAAGCATCGCCGCGCTCTTCGCGTCGGCCACCAAGAGCCCGCGGAAGTTCCCCAGCGCATTGCGGCGGATCACGTCGCGGTCTTCGGTCGTCTTGAAGTACTGCACACGCTCGTCGGCGTGGTCGACGTTGAAGTGATCGGTCCAGAACTCGACCATGCGCTCGTGGAGTTGCGCGCGCGAGTGCACCGCGCGCAACACCGCGGCCGTCTGCAGTTCGTTGACGACGACCGACGTCTGGCCCGTGGCGACGTACTGGTCGAAGAGTTGCTTCGAGGTCAGTGGCAGCGTCGTCAGCCCCGAGAGGATCGGCACCAACCCCGGATCCGCCGACGAGGTCGCGAGCAGTTGCTCGTGCAGGTAGCCGTCGTAGCCCAGGGTCAACGCGTGCGCCCACTCGTTCGGTGTCCAACCGTTCGTCACGCGATCGACGAGGAACCACAAGTTCGGGTCGACGGACGTCGTCGCCGCCGCGCTCCAGCCGACTTGCGCGAACAGGCGCTCCGAGAACCCGGCCAGGAAGGCCGCGCCCGCACCCGCGACCAAGAACCCGCGACGCGACGGTCGAGCGCCAGTGGGTCCCGCGACAGCGTCGGCACCTTCACTCGCGACTCGCGCCTCGTCGGTTTCGGGTTCGACGCCTCGAGACTGCCCTTGTTCGCTCATGAACTCCTCGCGATCCGCCGCGTGTCGCGGCCTCGTCCGTTCCGTCCGTGTTCGTCCGAGCGAGGATCGCCCGGATTGCGCGCGGCGGGTACCCCGGATCTCGTGAATCGACGCCGCGCCTCGCGTCCGGGCCCAAGTCCGGCGGGAATCGAGAGGTCGAGGTCGTGGAAACGGTGCGCTCGCGCGGCGCGGCACGCATCGGCTGGCGGAGGAGAGGTCGCGGGGAGGTCGGCCCGGGCGCCGCCGCGCCGGAATGTCTGCCACGAGGGGTCAACCGCATCCGCGAGACCTGGTTTCGGCGAAATTGGACGGCGAGTTGTCGACAGCTCGACAGATCGACTCTCGGTTCGGGGCTCAAGGGCTCAAGGGCTCAAGGGCTCAAGGGCTCGAGGGCTCAAGGGCTCGAGGGCTCGAGGCTCGAGGCGAGAGGCTCGGCGCGCGTGCCGCGAACCACGCCCCCGGCGCCGTCGCGACGTGGCGCACGCGCATCAGGCCTGAGCGCGCAACGCTCCCGCGACGCGCACGAGGCGCGCGGTGAGCTTGTCGACGTTGGCTTGCTGGCGAGCCTCGATCAGCTTGCCGTCCGCACCGAACGCTTCGTTCGCCTTCGACAGCGTCACCTGTTCCGGCAACACGATCACCTGGATGTTCGAGAGGATCGAACGCACGGTGACGAGGCCGCGCAGACCTCCGTTCGGCCCCGGCGACGCGCCCATGAGTCCGGCGACCTTGCCCGCGAAGCACGCGAGCGGCGCTTCCCCCGGCTCCGCGCGCGAGGCCCAGTCGATCGCGTTCTTCAACGCGGCACTGATCGAGCTGTTGTACTCGGGGCTCGCGATCAGCAACGCGTCGTGTTCCTTCAGGAGCGCCTTGAAGCGCTTCGCGTGCTCGGGCAACCCGCTCGCGCTCTCGATGTCGCCGTCGTAGATCGGCATCGGAAAGTCGCGCAACGCGATCAACGTCACCTCGGCTCCCGCCGCGCGCGCGCTCTCGGCGGCGACCGTCGCCAACTTGTGATTGAGGGAGTCGCGGCGGAGGCTGCCGCCGAAGGCGAGGATCTTGGGCTGGGTGTTCATGGGCCCGCTGTGTAGCACGCGCGGCGAGGACTCCCACCCTCCCGCTCGGGCGGCGTCGTGCGACGTCGCAGCGGAGCCGCGCGTCCCTTGGGGAGTGGCGGGAGACGGGCGCGCCGGCCGGGGAGCGCGCGGGGATCGAGCGACACAAGTCGTTTCTCCATAGTTGTTTGTGACGCAACGACGGGCCCGCTCGGCGATTCCGTTTCCGGTCCCCGCCCCACTCGTCGTGGTCCTCCATGCCGGCGGGAACGCCGCCGGTCGGAGGCGCGCGGTCGCTTCCGCCTTCGACCCCACCCCACGAAACGAGAACCGACATGAAGACCCCGATCCTCCTCACCGGCCTCCTGGCCCTCACCACTCCCCTCGCGGTCGCCGGAACGGACGCCCCGACCGTCGGCGCGGCCCCGACGAACGTCGACGCCGTCGCTGCGGCCGAGGCCCGCGTGCGCGCGACAGCCGATTCCCTGGTGCGCACGCCGCTCGCGACGCCGCACTTCGATCGCCAAGCCGACGGCACCGTGTGGGCGCGCGGCAACTCGTACAAGGCGAGCTTCGACGCGAGCGGCGCGACCTTCTACCCGTTCTTCGGATCCGAAACGCCGCGCCACTTCCCGATGCGCTTGCGCCTCGAGCGCGCCACGAGCGGCGGTGAGGCGATCGCGCTCGCCTTGGCCGAGAAGGCCGAACGCGACGGCACGCGCGTCGCGATCGACCGCGGTGCGATCGACGAGGTGTACGAAACGGACGTCGCGGGCATGGAACAGACGTTCGTCGTCGAGTCGCGTCCGCGGGGCGACCTGAAGCTCTTCGTGTCGATCGACACCGAGCTCGTCGCGAGCGAGAAGGCCGACGGGTTCGTGTTCGCGAACGAGTACGGCGAAGTCTCGTACGGCCGCGCGTTCGTGCGCGAGCCGAACGGCGCGAAGCACCCGGTCGCCACGCGCCTCGTCGAAGGCGGTGTCGAGATCGAAGTCGAGGCCGAGTACCTGGCGCAGGCCACGTACCCGCTCGTCGTCGATCCGTATATCGGCCAGTTCGGCTTCACGGCGTCGCTGCACCAGATCGCGGGCGGCATCGCGTTCGACGCGTCGTCCAATCGCTTCTGCGTGGCGATCGAGGAAGTCGTCAACGCCTCGGACGGCGACGTCCGCCTGCTGTCCGTCGACTCCACGGGCAACAACGTGACGACCGGCGACTACGTCGACACGTCGACGGAGGACTGGCGCGCGCCGGCCATCGCGAATTCGAACGGCGCGAACATGTTCTTGGTCGCGGCCAGCGTCGGGAACTACCCGGGCTTCACGCAGCCGGGCCTCCAGTACCGCATGGTCGTGACGCGGGCCGTCACGGCCGCGAACCTCGCGACGATGTTCCCGAAGTCGCTGCTCCTCACGACCGAGACGGGGCTGAACAACCGCTACGACGTCTCCGTCGGCGGCAACGGCACGACGGGTTCCACGACGCCGTTCCTCGTCGCGTGGCAGGAGTTCGTGCCCGGTGGCGCGGTGATCGAGGCGCGCCGCACGAACACGTCCGGCCTCCCGCTGGGCAACGTCGTGGTCGTGTCGACGAACGACGGGACCGGTCGACCCAGCGTGTCGAAGAACTGCAGCAGCACGGGCACGTGGAGCCTCGCCTGGGAACGGACGAACGACATCTACGGCGCGCGGATCGACACGAACGGCGTGCTCGTGACGAGCGAGTTCCCGATCGCGAACACGGCGAACTTCGAGGTCGACCCGTGCGTCGCCTCGCCCTTCGACGACGGTTCGTACGCGGTCTCGTGGCAGCAGAACGCGACGTTCGGCGGCGAACGTGACGTCTACTTCGGTGTCTTCTCGGGCTCGACGCTCGTCGCCCAGCGCAACGTGAGCGCCGACAACGCCGCCACGCAGAGCTGGGAGCAGCGCATGCCGGAGATCGATTGCGACGGCGAACGCGTCGTCGTCACCTACGCCGAGGAGAACGCCCTCAACTCGCTCGACTTCGACATCTACGCCTCGAGCTACTTCTCGATGAGCGGCGTGCTGCCGCCCTCGGAGAAGCACGTCGCGATCGGTTCGTCGAACTCGAACCGGATCGAGCCCACGATCGCGTCGACCGCGGCGTCCGGCGCGAACGGCCTGCGCTTCGGCCTCGGATTCACGTCGCAAGCGGCCACGTCCGACACGTTCGGCGGCCTGTACGACCTGCCCACCGGCGGCACGGCGTCACCCTTCTGCTTCGGCGACGGCTCGCACAACGCCTGCCCGTGCGGCAACGTCTCCGCGGTCGGTCGCGGTTGCCCCAACTCGGGCAACGCTTCGGGTGCGCTGCTCACGGCCACGGGCACCGTGCGCCTCGGACTCGATTCGCTCGTGCTCAACGGCTCGGGCATGCCGAACGGTCCCGCTCTGTACTTCCAAGGCACGAACCAACCGGGCATGGGCGTGACGTTCGGCGACGGTCTGCGCTGCACGGTGGGCACGATCGTGCGCCTCGGCATCAAGACGAACGTGGGCGGCGCGAGCAGCTTCCCCTCGTCCGGTGATCCGAAGCTCTCGGTCGCGGGCAACGTGAGCACTCCGGCCACGCGCACCTACCAGTGCTGGTACCGCGACTCGGCCAGCTTCTGCAGCGCGTCGACGTTCAACCTGACGAACGCGATGTACGTGGTGTGGGCGCAATGACGCGCTCGACGTGAGAGAGGCGCCGGCGGTCGCACCGCCGGCGTCGTTTCGTGGGTCGGGAGGGACGTGTCGCATCGGCGGCACGTCCCTCCTCCCGTTGCGAACGTCACGGGCCGGACGAACGAGTGCGCACGCCGCTCAGGGCAGCTCGATCGACGCGACCGGCAGGAACGAGCGGTCGAGACGCTCGACGTACTCCGTCGCGAGCAGCCGCGGATCGAGCGCCAGCTTGCGCTTCGTGACCTTGCCTTGGAACGTGACCTCGACGGGCGTCGCGGGGTCGAACATCTCCGACGCGAGCAGCAAACGGAACTTCGCGACGCCCTTGGCTTCCACGGTGAAGCGTCCCTTGCCCGTGCGCGTCGCGACGATGCGCGCGGTGCCGCGGTCGATGCGCTCCTGCACGAAGCGGCGCTGTCCCGCTGCGTCGAGCTTGGCCCACTCGGCGGCGGGCACGTCGAGGCGCGGGTTCTCGACCACGTCCTTCGTGAATTGGACGATCTCGACCCAGAACGCGCGCGCTTCGTCCTCGTTCGCCGACGTGAAGACGACGCGCTGCGGCATCGGATCGCGCCGCGCGGCGCCGAAGAACTTCGGCCAGTCGACGGCCCCGAACTCGAAGTCGTGACCGCGTTCGGGAAACTCGATCAGCTTCGCGTCGAGCGCGTGGAGGTCGGTGAGCCGCGCGAACGCCTCGTGCAGGTTCTGCAGCACGCCGGGATCGTCCTTCGATCCCTGCAGGTCGCGGATCGGCACGTTCACGAGGTTCTCGAGGAAGCGCAGGTTGTTCTGACCGCGCACGATCTGGAATCGCGGACAGCCGATCATCGGAGCGAGCGCAGCGAATCGATCGGGACGCCGCAACGCGAAGTCCCACGTCAGGTGACCGCCGCGGCTGACACCCGTGCCGTACACGCGATCGGGATCGACGAGGTAGCGCGTGCACGCGAAACGCAACGCCTCGCACGCCGCGTCGCGCTCGCGCTTCGAGAACGCGTAGCCTTCGTTGGGTCCTGCTTCGCCGGGCGCGACCACGATCGCTCCCAACGCTTCGCTCGTGACGCCCCACATCGTGTCGAGACCGACGCCCGACGCGCCGGTACCGTGGAACGCGCCGATCAACGGAACGGGACGCGTCGCGTCGTACGAGCGCGGCACGTAGAGCACGATCTCCGTCTCCTCGGGCTTGCCGTCCGCGTGCAAGGTCACGTGTTCGACGCGCGGTCCCGTCGGTGCGGTGTCGCGCGTGCTCGCGAGTTCGATCGCGGCGAGCAAGGCCGGCACGCTCGCGTCCTTGCGCTTCGCGAGCGCGATCGCGGCCGCGCGTCGTTCCCGCGGCGCGGCGATCGCGACCGCCGCGCGGAGTTCGTCCGCGAGCGGAATCGGCGCCTCCTGCGGCGACGGAGCGGCGCACGCCGCCAGCACCACCGACACGCCGAGCGATCCGAGGCCCATGGCGCTCAGTCTAGGGCGCCCACGGATGGCGAAAGAGCCGCCTGCTCACCGTGTGCGAGCGAGCAGGACGGCCTCTCTCGATGCGAGTCTCACCAGAGGTAGCCTCGGCCGCCCGTCGCCTCGGGTTCGGAGTCCCCCCCAAGACGGGCGGCCGCGGTGCGAGCGCGGGCCGGCCCCCCCGGACCGAATCCCACACCCGCACGGAGGATCTATCGGGACCGTCACCCCGCTGCTTGACACCCTGTTTAGTTCCCATCCCCCTCACCTTGGTGCAGTCGCATTGCGCATTCCTTCGATCGATAGGCGTTGCGGCGCCGCGCATCGGATTCCGTGATCAGGGGAACGGACCAGAAAGAAGACGAGGCCCCCGAATTCGACCGTCGTGGCGACCCGACGAGAGACCGAGTCGGTGCGCCGATCCTCAGACCCACAAGTCCGCGTCGCCGTCGTGCTCGCGAACCCGGTACGTCTTGGCGTTGGGGCAGGCGCCGCGGACAGCGCGCCCGGTTCGTGGATCGAACAGGTAGTTGTGGAGGGGGCACAGCGCGTACTCGCCCTCCATGAGCGGCCCGTCCGTGATGCGACCCGCCGCGTGCGGGCACAGCACGTCGAGCGCGTACAGCTTGCCCTTCACGCGGCACAGCACCACCTGCTTGCCGTCGGCCAACGGGTCTCCCACGTCGATCTTCTTGGCCTGGCCGTCGGGCAACTTGCCGGTGCCCTTCACCAGGACTGGCCGCCCACGAAAGAGGTCGAGGATTCGTCCCAGCATCCGACGGATGCTACTCGGAGGCGCCACGGCCGCAAAGATGCCGCGAGTTCCGCGCTCCGACGCGATTCGCGAGATCCACCAGCCCGCTCGGCGCCGGTCGGGCGCCGAGCGGCCAGCGTCGGGAGTCGGGATCGTGGGGCACCGTCCGACCCGCGGCGAGCGGAGGCGCCGCACGATCCTGGTCTCGCGCCGGCGGATCGCGCATCCTCGTCGGCCGCATGAAACCCGTCCTCGTGATCGACGTCGTGGGGCTCACCTCGCGACTCATCGACGAGCGCACGCCGCACCTGCGCGCGTTCGCGGCTCGCGCCCCCATGACGACCGTGCTGCCCGCGGTCACGCTCAGCGCGCAAGCGACGATGCTGACCGGCGCGATGCCGAGCGCTCACGGCGCGGTGGGCAACGGTTGGTTCACGCGCGACATCGCCGAGATCGCCCTGTGGCGACAGTCGAACGCGCTCGTGTCCGGCGAGAAGCTGTACGAGACCGCGCGCCGCCGCGATCCCTCGTTCACGTGCGCCAAGATCTTCTGGTGGTGGAACCTGGGAGCGGCGGTCGATTGGTCGATCACTCCGCGGCCGTTCTATCCCGCGGACGGACGCAAGATCCCCGCCGTGTACGCCGCGCCGAACGCCTACGGCGAGGAGTTGGAAGCGCGCCTCGGCAAGTTCCCCTTCTTCGACTTCTGGGGCCCCAAGTCGGGCCTGCCGTCGAGCCGGTGGCTGACGGACGCGGCGATTCACACGCTCGAGTCCAAGCGTCCGACGCTGACGCTCGTGTACCTGCCGCACCTCGACTACGACTTCCAACGACACGGCCCGGACGACGCGCGTTCGCGACGAGCCGTGGTCGAGGTCGACGCCCTGGTGGGCGAGTTGCGCGCCGCGGCCGAACGCGTCGGCGCGGTCACGATCGTGGTCAGCGAATACGGGATCGCCGCGGCGGACCAGCCGATCCACGTGAACCGCGCGCTGCGCGAGGCGGGACTCCTCGCGGCGCGCGCCACGCCGGCCGGCGAGATCCTCGACGTGTTCGCGAGCCGGGCCTTCGCCGTGTCCGATCACCAGATCGCGCACGTCTACACTCGCGACGAACGGTCACGCGCCGCGGCCCGCGAGGTGCTCACCGGTTTGGGCGGGGTCGAGAGCGTCCTGGAAGGACCGACCCTGGCCGCGGCCGGATTGGCGCACCCGCGATCCGGAGACCTGGTCGCGATCGCCGCGCCGCGGGCCTGGTTCACCTACTACTACTGGCTCGACGACGAGGCGGAGCCCGACTTCGCGCCCACGGTCGACATCCACCGCAAGCCGGGCTACGACCCCTGCGAGCTGTTCCTCGACCCGCGGTTGAAGCTCCCCAAGCTGCGCGTGGCGCGTCGGTTGGCGCAGAAGTTCCTCGGAATGCGCTACTTGATGGACGTCATCCCGCGCGACGCGTCGTTGGTGCGCGGCTCGCACGGACGGTGGCCCGCGGATCCGGCCGACGGCCCGGTGTTCCTCGCCAGCGTGCCCTTCGCGACCGCGGGTGGTGACCCCGATGCGGCGATTCGCGGAGGCAGCGTCGTCGAGATGACGTCGGTTCCACGGCGCGTGCTGGGATGCCTGGAGCGCGCGTGACGCGATCGACCGCTCGCGCGGGGGTCGAATCGGCCGCGTCGAGCAGCCGGACGGGCGTGGAGCGAGGTGTCCGGCGCGCCGACTGTTCCGTGAAAAACGCCGAAAGGACGCCAAAATCATCCAATCCCGTATTCCGCGGACGAGAGGTGGGTGGTAGAGTGCGGTCCACGCTCTGCGGAGCCGAGTGCCTGCCTACACTCGACACGTGGAGACCTCGTGTTCCCATGGTCGCCCCCGTCTCGCGCGGAGGTGGCTGGATCGAGAACCCGATCAGTGACCCGGCCGTGGCTACGGCTGGTCCGAGGTAACTTGGAGGCCGCGGCGGGTGTCCCCACCCGCCGCGGCTTTTTTCGTCGCCCACCTCTCCTCGCGAATTCGACACGTGAGCCACCGATACGTCGTCTTCGGCGCGGGCCGCCAAGGCACGGCCGCCCTCCACGATCTGGTCCTCCACGCCGACGCGGCCGCGGTCGTGGCGGTGGAACCCGACGCTGCGCGTGCGAAGCGCGCGCGGTCACGACTCGCTCGGCTGCTGGGCCGCCGCGCGCGCACCTTGCGCATCGTCCCCGCGATCGACGACCGCGAGCTCGCGACCGCGGACGTCGTGTTGTCCTGCGCGCCGTACGCAGCCAACGTCGAGCTCACCCGTCGCGCACGACGCGTGGGCGTCGACTTCTGCGATCTCGGCGGCAATCCCGAGACGGTCGCACGGCAGGAAGCGCTCGCCACGAAGCGAGGTTCGGCCGTCGTTCCGGAGTGTGGCGTCTCCCCCGGGCTCACGAACGTGATCGCGGCGCACTGCGCGCGGCATCACGGCTGCGACGAGGTCACGGTGCGCTGCGGCGGGCTGCCGCTCGTGCCGCCGGACGCCGAGCGCAATCCGCTGCGCTATCGACTGGTGTTCAGCGCCACGGGCCTCTTGTCCGAGTACTCGGGCACCGTTCCCGTGCTGCGCGGTGGACGCATCGGGCGCGTGCCCGCCCTCTCGACGATCGAACCGTTCGAGCCGGGCTTCGAGTGCTCGCCCACGTCCAACAACTCGCCACAGGTCGTGTCCTACCTGCGCAGCATCGGCGTGCGCGACTACGACTACGCCACCGTGCGCTACGACGGCCACTTCGCGCTGGTGCGCGGCTGGCGCTCGCTGGGGTACCTGTGCGGCGACGCGAAACGCGACGCCGAGTTGGCCGCGCGACTCGAGAGCGACCCGACCCTGGCTCACGACCCGCGCGTCGACCGCGATCGACTGATCCTGCGCGTGAAAGGCTCGCACGCGCGCGACGGAATGCGACGCGGATTCGAATACCGGCTCGACGTGGCCGCCGACCGTCGGACGCGGTTCTCGGCGATGGAGCTCACCACGTGCTGGGGCATCACGATCGTGGCGCACCACATGGCGAGCGGGCGCGGTCGGCCCACGGGCTTCGCGACGCCGGAACGCTTCGTCGACGGAGCGTGGGTGCTCGAGCAGATCGAACGCCGGCTGGCGACGCTGCGCACGTGACCCGGGACAGGTGACGCTGGATATCGGGAGGGTGCACCCGTCGAGGTCCGGATCCGGACCTCGTGGACCTGCGCTGCGGCCGGAACGGTGACGGAGCGCTATGATCGCCCCCATGGCTTCCGTCCTCACCGCCGTCCTGGAACCCGAGGTCGAAACCCGCGCGAAGCCGCGCGTCGCGCCTCGCTACAAGGTCCTCCTGTTGAACGACGACGTCACGACGTTCGAGTTCGTGACGGACCTGCTCGTGACGCTGTTCCACAAGGACCACTCCGAGGCGACGCGGTTGACCCAGGAAGTCCACGACTCCGGTGCGGCCGTCGTCACCGTCACGAGCCTCGAACGCGGCGAGTTGTACGTGGATCAAGTGCATTCACTCGCGCGCCCACGCGGCTTCCCGCTGACCGCGACGCTGGAGCCGGAGTGACGCGGCGTCGCTCCAGCGCTTCGGTGGAATCGGATCGCCGCGCTCGCGCGTAGTCTCGTCCGGAAGTCGACATGATGAGCTCCACGCAAGGACCGTTGGCTTCGGCCATGCTCCGCTCGGCGCGCAAGGCGCACGCGGCGGGCGTCACCCTCCGGATGAGCGAGTCCGCGGTGGGCGGTTCCACCGCGTTCGGCGACGTCACGGCGCACAACGAGTCTCTGATCGAGCACTTGAGCGAGGCCTTGGCGCTCGGCCGACCGGCTCTGTTCCAACACCACGTCGGCTGGCTGCGGTCGGCGTTCGGCGGGCGCGACGTCCCGCTCGACGCGTTGCTCGCGAGCTTGACGTGCCTGCGCGACGAGTTGAACGAGCGACTGCCGCCCCAAGCCGCGCGAATCGCGGTCGAGTACGTGGACGCTGCGATCGCCCACGCGAAGACGGCCCCCGACGCGTGGCCCAGCCAGCTCGGTAGCGACGCGCCGCACGCGCGATTGGCGGCCAACTACTTGTTGTGCTGTCTCGAAGGCCGGCGCGACGACGCGATCGAGCTGGTGACGCGCGCGTTGGCGGACGGGATGTCGGTCGCGGACGTGTTCCAGCACGTGCTCGGCCCGGCGCAAGTCGAGTTGGGGGTGCTGTGGCAACGCGACGAGATCCACATCGCGGAGGAGCACATGGTCTCGCGCACGACGGAGCAGGTGATCGCGATCCTCGCGACCCGCGCCGCGCGGGCGCCACGCAACGGGCGACGCGTCCTCGTGACCAGCGCCAGCGGCGACCTGCACGACCTCGGTCCGCGCATGATCGCGACCGTGTTCGAGTTGGCGGGGTTCGAGACGATCTTCCTGGGCGCGAGCACGCCGGCCGAGGACGTGGCCAAGGCGGTCGAGGACCTCGACGTGCACTTGATCGCGCTCAGCGCCAAGTTGGACCTGCACGTGCGCGCCGCGAAGGACGTCGTCTCGGCCGTGCGCGCGCGCCGCAGCGTGCCCGTGATCGTGGGCGGCACGCCGTTCACGCTCGTGCCCGACCTGTGGAAGGTCGTGGGTGCGGACGCGACCGCGCGAACGCCGGCGGAAGCCGTCGAGATCGGGCTGCGACTGACGGCCTGAGTGCGCGACGGGCGATCGCGGAGAGTCTGGTCGCCCGTCGGGCGCTGGGTGTGATCTCGTTCGCGCGTGGGGGCTGGCGGCGATCTCGTTCGCGCGTCAGGCGCTCGCTGCGATCTCGTTCGCGCGTCAGGCGCTCGCTGCCACCTCGTTCGCGCGTCAGGCGCTCATGGAGTCCGGCTTCGCGTCGGGGGATTCGATCACGCGCTTGAGCACGTCGCCCAGGCGACGTGCGAACGGGCCGGTGTCGCGCGGTTGCACGAGACCTTCGAAGGTGGCGCGGTTGGCGCCTTCCTCGGGCGCGATGCGCGCGCCGTTGGGGTGCAGCAGCGAGAGCGAAAGCCGCTCGTGCGCGACGTCGAACGCCAACACGCGCGCGCTGATGCGCGTGCCCGGCTTCACGACCGACGACAACGGCTGATCGCGCTGCAATCCGGCTTCCGAGACCGGCAAGAGCGCCTCGACGCCCGGACGGATCGCCACGAACGCACCGAAGTCGAGCACGCGCGTGACGACGCCTTCGAGCATCGCGCCCGCGAAGAGCGTGCGCTCCAGGTCGTGCCACGGGTTCTCGCCCATCTGCTTCAGGCCCAGCGCGATGCGCTTCCCGCCCTGCTTGATGTGCAGGACCTTGAGTTCGAGCGTCTGACCGAGCTGGACGACCGAACGAGGATCCTCCACGCGGTCGTGGGCCAGGTTGGACACGTGCACGAGACCTTCCATGCCCTTGCCGAACGAAACGAACGCGCCGTAGTCCTCGATGCGCGTCACGCGTCCCTGCACCACCTCGCCGATCTTCAGCTGGTCGACGAGCCGTTGGTGCTCGCTCTCGCGCTCGCGCTGCAGCACGACCTTGCGCGACACGGTGACGCGCGCGCGCTCCGTGTCGACTTCGATGACCTCACACGTGAAGTTCTTGCCGACGAGCGTGTCGATCTTGGCCTCGCGCGGCAGTCCGGTCTGCGACTTGGGCAGGAACGCGTGCAACGGGCCGATCTTCATCTCGAGACCGCCCGGCGCCGCGCGCACCGCGCGCGCTTGCACGAGGCTGCCGCGCTCGAGCTTCTCCCACGTCACGACGCTCTTCTCGGGCACGGTGGCGAGCGACAGCGACCACAGACCTTCCTCGAGGCCTCGCAGCGTGAAGTCGAATTCGTCGCCCACGACGGGTCGATCGGGGAACTTGCGCACCGAAATCACGCCCTGCATGCGCGGGCCGAGTTCGACGAACACGTCGTCGCCGAAGGTCCCCACGACCGTCCCGCGCCAGACGCGCAGCGTGTGTGGGCCGTGATCGGCGTCTCCGGGGCGGGAGGACCGTTGGTCCGAGCGGTCGGAAGGATGCGGGCGCATGGTGTCGACTCCAGGACGCCGAGGCCCGGCGTCGTCCGCTCCCCGATCGGGGTCAGGCGCGCCGTCTGCGGAAGCCTAGAACATGAACCGGGCACGCGGAAGGAAACGTGCGCCGGAATCGTGCGTCGCGTGGGGCTTTCGGACTACGCTCTCCGCCATGCGCCACCCCCTCGCCACGCTCGTCGCTTCGGTCTCGTTCGCGTCCGTCCCGTGTCTCGTCTCGGTCTCGTGCGGTAGCGTCGCCGCGACGCACACGAACGCCCCCGACGCGAACGCGAGCGATCCGAACGGCGTCGGTTACGAGGACACGCCGTTCTTGCCGGGAGGCCCGTGGCGCGTGCACGACAAACACCGACCGGTTCCGCCCGTCGTCGCGCCTCCGGCGTTCGCGCGCGAGCGAACGCCCGCCGACGCGATCGTGTTGTTCGACGGCCGCGACCTGTCGCAGTGGACGTCGGGCGGTGGCGACGCGCGATGGAAGGTGTTCGGCGGCGCGGCGGAGGTCAACGGCACGGGCACGATCGAGACGCGCGAGTCGTTCGGCGACTGCTTCCTGCACCTCGAGTGGGCCGCGCCCGCGAAGGTGGAAGGCGAGTCCCAGCACCGCGGGAACAGCGGCGTGTTCTTCATGGGCCGCTACGAAGTGCAGATCCTCGATTCCTACGAGAACCGCACGTACGCCGACGGACAAGCGGGCGCGCTGTACGGACAAGTTCCGCCGCTCGTCAACGCGTGTCGCAAGCCGGGTGAGTGGCAGACCTACGACATCGAGTTCCGCGCGCCGCGGTTCGACGGTGCCGAGTTGACGTCGCCCGCCTTCGTGCGCGTGGTGCACAACGGCGTCGTCGTGCAGGACGGCGTGGCGTTCCTGGGAGCGACGCGCCACCGCGAGGTGGCCACGTACGAGCCCCACGCGCCCGAGCTGCCGTTGGCGCTGCAGGACCACGGCAATCCCGTGCGCTTCCGCAACGTGTGGATCCGCCGCTTGTGACGAGAGGGAACCGCGGACACGCGGGACGTCGGCGCGGACGCGCGGGAGTCGCGTGCGGACTCAGCGCTCATTGACGAACTGATACGGCCCCGTGACGGCGCCCCAGACCTGCTTGCCGCTCGCGTCGAAGCCCTGATCCCACGACGTCAGCATCGATTCGGTGATCGTGACCTTCGACGTGGCGTACTTGGCGCCCTGACGTTCGCTGGGGCAGAGATCCCCCTCGGTCGAACCGACGAACGCGCCGCTCGCGTCGCGCTTCAAGTGGATCGAACAGCCCTCGCGCGGCACCAGCGACTCCGGCGTGACACCGGCGAGCAACTCCGGGCGTCGCCACGCGCCCGCGAAGCGCTTCTCGTCGCCGGGCAACAAATACACGTCGCTCGCGAAGCCGCCGGCCTCGGCGTGGACGCGATAGACGCGCTGTCGGTACGGTCGCTCTTGCGCGCTCGCCACGGCTTGCTCGACGTAGAGCCAATGACCGTCGTCGCGTTCCGTCCAGATCGGCGTCATGTGCAAGCGGATGTCGAAATAGCGCGCGTCCTCGGGCGCGTCCTTCGTGGCCTCGTGTTGCGCGGTGCTGCTGAACGATCCGCTCATCCAGCTCGCGAGCGTGGCGAGATCCGTGTTCGCACTCGTCGTCGCGCTCGCGCTCGTGCCGCGACAAGCCCACGACGTCCACGAGAGGATCACGATCAGCAGGATGGCGACGGGCTTCTTCGACAGCATCGTTCGGGCACTCCTTGTCAGCGACTCCACGGGACGCCCGAGGAACGCGGCCGGGAGGTCCCGAAACCGGCGTGCGAGGCGCACCTAGGGGCAATTGGACGAATTCGATAGGCGCTTTCCAACGGGAAAGAGCCCCGAACTTGGTCCCGTTTCCGGAGTTCGGTTACAACCTTCGCCCGCTGTTCCGGCCCCACCACGCGCTCACCACGAGCACGCTCGCTCCCGACCGCAGATCGCACGAGCGAATCGGTGGACTCCGCAGCACAGGCATCCCCTCTCTTCCGCTTGTCTCTCCGATCCGAGCCCCCCGCTCCCCCTGTGCGGCGCCACGCTGCGGCGAACCGCACTCGCTCGTTCCGATCTGCACGTGATCGCCGCGCGCGGCTCCTCGCGACCCGCGACGACGGCTCACGGCTCACCTCGAACCGATTCTCGACTCCCCCCATCCTAAGGACTCTCCTCCAAATGATTCCCGGACTCGTTTTCCTCACCGCCACCCTCCCCGCCGTCACCGCTCCCGAGACGTCCCCGATCGCCGTGGACGCGCAACCGATCGTGACGATGGTCACGCCCGCCGAAGCGACGATCGAGGCCACGGGCCCCGTCGAAGTGAAGTGGACCGGCTCGGTCAACATCGGCGCCTCGTACTCCGACGGCAACACCGACTCGCGCGCGATCAACGCCGCGTTCGACGCCGAACGCCGCGCCGAGAAGGACCGCCACACGGTCAAGGGTTACTGGAACTACGCCGAGCAACGCGACTCGGCCGGCGAGTTCGGCCTGTCCGCGCGTCGTTCGGGCCTGACGTACAAGTACGACTACTTCCTCTCGAAGCAGGTCTACGCCTTCGGCATCGCGGGCATCGAATCGGACACGCTGGCCGACATCAGCAAGCGCTACTACGCCGGTGGCGGTCTCGGTTACCAGTGGCGTGAGACGGACGAGCTCAAGTGGGGCTCGGAAGCCGGTCTCACGTACTTCAAGACCGACTACAAGGTCTCGGACGACACGGACTACATCGCGGCGCGCCTCGCCAACAACGTGGCCTGGCAGATCAACGAGCAGACGAAGCTCGAGAACGACATCGAGCTCTTCCCGAGCATCGAGGACCTCAACGACTTCTACGGCAAGTCGGACACCAAGGTGAAGACGAACCTCTCGAAGACGATGTTCGCCCAGCTGCAGTGGATCTACCAGTTCCAGAACCGTCCCGCGACCGGCAAGGAACGCAACGACAACCTGCTGGTCCTGGGCGTCGGCTGGAGCTTCTGATCCGATCCGCGAGACACTCGCAGCGCCACCACGAGGAGACCCCATGAACCGCGACACCCGTTTGCTCCACGCCGTTCCCCGATCGACCGCGCGATCGCGAGCGGGCGGGTTCGCGTTCCTCCTCGTGTCGGCGCTGGCGTGCCTCCCCGCCGCGACGTCGTGCCAGTCCGCCTACTACTCCACGATGGAGACGTTCGGCGTGCACAAGCGCGACATCCTCGTCGACCGCGTCAAGGACGCGCGCGAGGACCAACAGGAAGCCAAGGAGTTGTTCGTCTCGACCTTCGACCAGTTCAAGGCGTTGACGAACTACGACGGTGGCGAACTCGAGAAGCGCTACAAGAAGCTCAACTCCGAGTACGAGGACTGCGCGTCCAAGGCCGACGACGTCCGCAAGCGGATCCAGTCCGTCGAGGACGTCGCCGGCGCCCTGTTCAAGGAATGGCAGTCGGAGATCGACCAGATCCACAATCCCGACATCAAGCGCAACAGCGCCACGCAACTCGAGTCCACGAAGACCCGCTATCAAGAGCTCGTGGGCGCGATGAAGAAGGCCTCCGCCGGAATGGATCCGGTGCTGGTGGCGTTCCACGACCACGTCTTGGCGTTGAAGCACAACCTCAACGCGCAAGCGATCTCGTCGCTGCAGAGCACGGTCACGTCCATCCAGAACGACGTGACGAAGCTCATCGACAACATGCAGCGCTCGATTCAGGAAGCCGACTCGTTCATCAAGTCCATGGGCAAGTCGTAGCGCGATCCGCGTTCGACTCGCCCGCCCCCCTCTCACAGACCACCTACATCACACAGGAACCGAATCATGGGAATGATCAGTGAATTCAAGGCGTTTGCCCTGCGCGGCAACGTCGTCGACATGGCGATCGGTGTCATCATCGGCGGCGCGTTCGGCGCGGTCGTCAGCTCGATGGTGAGCGACATCCTCATGCCGATCGTCGGCTCGGCGACGAATGGCGTCGACTTCAAGGCCCAGTCGATCCAGCTCGGCGGCGAGAGCGGCCCGAAGCTGACCTACGGCAACCTGATCGACGTCACGATCAAGTTCATCATCGTCGCCTTCGTCCTCTTCTTGATCATCAAGGCGATGAACGCCGCCAAGAAGAAGGAAGAAGCCAAGCCCGCCGCCCCGGCCGCCCCGCCGGCGCAGGAAGTGCTCCTCACCGAGATCCGCGACCTGCTCAAGAAGCGCTGATCCCCGTCGTCCGACCGTGCGGCCCGTTCGTTCCTGCCGGAGCGAGCGGGCCGCGCTCGTTCGAGGGTGCACGCGGCGCGGCCAGCACCGTGCGGAAACCGGTTGCACGGCGACGTCGCGGACCATGGAGTGCTGACCCGTGCAAGAGTACCTGCCCCTCCTCCTCGTCCTGCTGACCGCGCTGGCGGTCGTCCACCTGATCTCGACGCGCGTCTCGACGCCCGCGCCGATCCTGTTGGCGATCGGAGGCGCGGCCATCGCGCTGATCCCGGGACTGCCGCACCTGCGTCTCGATCCGGACCTGATCCTGGTCCTGTTCCTGCCGCCGCTCCTGTACGCCGACGCGTTCAACACGTCGTGGATCGACTTCCGTCGCTGGCTGCGTCCGATCGTGATGCTGGCCGTCGGCCTCGTCGCGGTCACCACGTTCGCCGTGGGCGTCGTGACGCACGCGTTGCTGCCGCAGATCCCTTGGCCCGTGTGCTTCATCCTGGGCGCGATCGTGTCGCCGACGGACACCGTCGCGGCGCAGGCGGTGATCGAGCGCTTGCGCATCCCGCGCCGCATCACGGCGATCCTGGGCGGCGAGAGCCTCGTCAACGACGCGACGGGCCTCGTGGGCGTCCAAGTCGGCGTGGCGGTCGCGTTGAGCGGTGCCTTCGTCGCGGGCGACGTCGCCTTCGACTTCCTGCGCGTCGCCGGCGGCGGCGTCGCGGTCGGCGCCGCGGGTGGTTTGGCCTTCGCGTTGGTCAACCGCGTCGTGCGCGAACCGCGCGTGTTGTTCGTGATCTCGTTGATCTCGCCGTACTTGGCCTACGTCGCCGCGCACACGTTGGGGACGTCGGGCGTCCTCGCGGTGGTGATCGCGGGCTTCGTCGTGGCGTGGCGCATTCACCAGGTCCCCGCCGCGGCGCGCGTCGAGCTCTACTCGATCTGGGGCGTGCTCGTGTTCGTGCTCGAGGGCCTGTGCTTCGTGATCATCGGACTCGAGACCCCGTACTTGCTCTCCGAGTCGGGCTCGTCGCAAGGCAACATCCTCGTGGCGGGGCTGTGGATCAGCGCCACCGTGATCGTGTCGCGCATCCTGTGGTGCATCCCGAACTCGTACGTGCCGCTGTTCTTGTTCCCGGGCCTGCGGCGACGCGAAGGTGGATATCCGCCCTTCCGCAGCGTGCTGCTGGTGTCGTGGTGCGGCGTGCGCGGCGTGGTGTCGCTGGCGGCGGCGCTGGCCCTGCCCCACACGCTCGAGGACGGCTCCCCGTTCCCGGGCCGTCAGGAAGTGATCACTTGCACGCTCATCGTCATCCTGGTCACGCTGATCGCGCAGGGACTCACGTTGCAACCGCTCATCCGTCTGTTGGGCCTGCGCAGCGACGACGACTCGGCTTCCGAGCTGTGCAGCGCGCGCCAGCGCGTGCTGGAAGCCGGCATCGCGCGCCTCGACGCCTACTGCTCGGAGACGTCGTGTCCGATCTCCGTCCACCACTGGCGCACGCTGATGGCCGACGAGCTCGTCACGTTGCGGGACGAGGACGACGAGACGCGCCTGCAGGCCGAGAGCCGCATGGCCGTGTCGCGCGAAGTGCGGCGCGAGGTCCAGCGCGCGCAGGAGAACGCACTGCTCGCGCTGCGCGACACCGGTCGGATCAACGACCGGAGCTACATGAAGCTGCAGCTCGAGCTCGACCGCGCGAGTGGAGACGGATCCGGACCGCACACCGAGCTGGGCTGAACGCGACGCGCGGCGGGGCCGGAGCCTCGCCGCGCGCGTGTCGTCGGTGCTCCGGCTCGTCGAGTCGTTCGACGGCGCCGTGCGACGCCGGGATCACGGCCGCGTGGGCGTCAGGAACTCCACCGATCCCGTGTCGAGGTCGTAGCGCGCGGCCAAGATGCGCAGCTTGCCCGCGTGCGCGGACTCCGAGAGGATCGGTTCGCACCCTTCGAGTTGTTCGGCGACGGCCGCCGCGTTGGCGCGCACGCCTTCGTCCACGGCCGCCTTGCCGCGCTCGGGCAGATCACCCAAGTTCGGGCGGATCGCCTCGACGAGCTTGGCGATGTGACCGGGCAAGTGACCGCCCTCCAGCGCCGCGGTGACCGCGCCGCAGCGCTCGTGCCCCACGACGACGATCGTGGCGGCTCCCAGGTGCTCTACCGCGTATTCGATGCTGCCCAACGCGAGATCGTCGACGACGTTGCCCGCGCAACGCACGACGAACAGGTCGCCGAGACCTTGATCGAACAGGAGTTCGGGCGCGACGCGCGAGTCGGCGCAGGCCACGATCACGGCGAACGGCTTCTGACCCGCCGCCACGGCGGTGCGCCGCGCCGGATCGTCGCGCAAGTGCAAGCTCGCGCCCGCGACGAAGCGCGCGTTGCCGGCGATGAGGCGCTCGACGGGGTTGGTCGGTTCCACGAACGTGGTCTTGCCGTTCGAGGACGCGGTCGTGGAGTGGGTGTTCACGTCACCGTGCCCCGTCGGACTCGCGTTCGTCGACGCCGTCAGGACGTGGCCCGACGTGTCCGACGTGGGCGACGTCGTGACGCTCGACGTCGAAGTTCCGTTCGTGACGCTGCCCGAGCCCGCGCGCGACTCCGAGGTGTCCGTGGCGCGCACCGACTCGACGTCCGTGCGGACGGAGCCGTGCGTCACGTTCGCGTCGTCGGACTTCGACGAGATCGTGCCACAGGAGACGAGCGTGCAAGCGAGCAAGAGAGCGAGACGCATGGGACGACTTTCTGCGTGAGGGACCGTGTCGACCCCACGGCACGTGCGCAAGGCGACGTCGCGGTGGAGCGCGGTAGAAGCACCGCGTCGGGTCGCATCGACCGGTTCCGCGCGCGGCTTGAGGGGCCGCGGGCCTCGCGAGAGGGTCGTGCCGCAGCACCGCCCACGCCCACGCCGCGGCGCGTCCGGGAGCGCTCCCGCGGCCCCGATCCGGGAATTCGCCTCCGCGCGAGGCGACGGCGACACGTCAAGAGGTCGGGCCGAGGCATCACGACGACGTGGCACGAAGACGAGGCACGACGACGAGACCGCGGCGAAGCCGCGGACGCCTGGACTCGGCCGACGCTCGCGTGATGAGATGCACACGCATGAGCGATCGACGTCCCACGAGCCCGCGATCCGATCGGGGCGCGCGGACGGCGCGCGAACGGCGCGTCGAGTTCGGGGACTTCCAGACGCCGCCGGAGTTGGCGCGCGAGGTCGTCGAGTGCCTCGCGCGATCGGCGCGAGCCCCGGCCTCGATCGTCGAACCCACCTGCGGACGCGGACACTTGCTCGCGGCGGCGCTCGAACGCTGGACGGACGCGCGCGTGGCCGTGGGCGTCGAGGTGCAAGCCGCGCACCTGGAGGCGGCGCGCCTCCGACTCGCCGCGGTGCCGTCGACGTGCGACGTGCGGCTCGAGCTCGGCGACTTCTTCGCGCTCGATTGGCGTGCGACGCTCGCGGCCCTCCCCGAGCCGATTCTGATCGTCGGCAATCCGCCGTGGGTCACGAACGCCGCCGTCGGACGCCTCGACGGCACGAATTTGCCCACGAAATCGACCGCGTCGGGCCTCACGGGAATCGCGGCGCGAACGGGCGCGAGCAACTTCGACGTCTCGGAGTCGATGCTGGGCACGCTGCTCGACGCTTCGGCGGGTCGCGACGTCGAGTGGGCGTTCCTGTGCAAGACGACCGTCGCGCGCAAGATCCTGGCGCGCGCGTGGAAGCGCGACGCGCCGCTCGCGAGCGCCGCGGTCCGCACGATCGACGCGACACGTTGGTTCGACGCGACGGTCGACGCCTGCCTCCTCCACGTGCGCCTCGATCGGATCACGTCGTCACGCGCGGGCGATCGCGCGTGCGTCCACGCCCGCGACCTGGAATCCGACGCGGGGCCACGCTTCGGTTGGCGCGACGGTGGTCTGGTCGCGGACGTCGACGCGCACGACCGACGCGTGACCTTGGCCGGTCCGTCGCCGCTGCGCTGGCGCTCCGGCATCAAGCACGACGCCGCGGCCGTCATGGAGCTCACGGTCGACGGGACAGAACTCGTCAACGGACTCGGTGAACGGGTCGACGTCGAGTCGGAGCTCGTGTTCCCCATGCTGAAGAGCTCGCAGATCACGCCCGGTCGCGCTCTCGTGCCCACGCGTCGCATGTTGGTGCCGCAGCGCACGACCGGCGAGGACACCACGGCGTTGGCCGAGACGGCGCCGCGCGCGTGGGCGTACCTGAACCGACACGCGTCGCGCCTCGACGGCCGCAAGAGCTCGATCTACCGCGGTCGCGCGCGATTCGCGTTGTTCGGCGTGGGTCCGTACGCGTTCGCACCGTGGAAGGTGGCCATCTCGGGCTTCTACAAGCGTCTCGCGTTCACCCTCGTGCCGCCGTATCGAGGACGCCCGGTCGTGTTGGACGACACGGCGTACTTCCTGCCGTGCGACACGCGCGAACAGGCCGAATCCCTCGCGGAATGGCTCGCCTCCGACGCGGCGCGCGAGTTCCTGAACGCGCGCGTGTTCTGGGATTCGAAGCGTCCCGTCACCGCGGAGCTCCTGAACGGCCTCGACCTGCGCGCGCTGGCGCACGAGTTGGACCGGGGGTCGGAATGGGCCGAGCTCTTCGAGCGCACGCGAACGCCCTGATCCACCCGCGCCGCCCCGAATCGGTATCGTCAGGGCATGCTCCACGCGGTCCTGTGCCTCTCTCTCCTGGTTGCCTCGGTGCGCTCGACTCCCGTGTCGCAGGACGCGGGTCCCGCGCCGGCGGCCGAACCGCGTGCGGTGCACGTCGCCACCACGGACGAGCTGCGTCGCGCGCTCACGAGCGCGACACCCGGAACGACCGTGTTCGTCGCGGCGGGCGAGTACGAAGGTTTCTCCGTGCGCGACGTGACCGGCGAGTCCCGCCGCCCGATTCGGATCGTCGGCGCCGATCCGAAGCACCCGCCCGTGTTCCGCGGACAAGTCCAGCTCTCCGACGTCGTCTGGCTCGAACTCGAGAACCTCGTGGTCGAGGGAGCACCGCACAACGGCGTGAACGTCGACGACGCCGGCACGTTCGAGACGCCGTCGCATCACGTCGTGTTGCGAGGCTTGGTCGTGCGCGACTGCGGCGGGCGCGGCAACGACGACGGCATCAAGCTCTCGGGCCTCGACGACTTCCGACTCGAGGAGTGCACGGTCGAACGTTGGGGCCGGGCCGGTTCGGCGGTGGACATGGTCGGTTGCCATCGCGGGCGGATCGTCGGCTGCACGTTCCGCGACCGCCCCGAGGGCACGGCCGCGACGGGCGTGCAGACGAAGGGCGGCACGCGCGACGTCGAGATCCGTTCGTGTCGCTTCGAGGACGCGGGTGAACGAGCCGTGCACCTGGGCGGTTCGACGGCTCTGGCGTACTTCCGACCGAAACCGGAGTCGTTCGAAGCCAAGGACGTCGTGGTCGAGGGGTGCACGTTCGTCGGATCCACCGCGCCGATCGCGTTCACCGGCGTCGACGGCGCGACCGTGCGCTTCAACACGTTCGTGCGACCGCGCAAGTGGTTCGCGCGCATCCTGCAGGAAACGCGCGAGCCCGGTTTCGTGCCGTGCCGCAACGGACGGTTCACCGACAACCTCGTGGTCTACCGCGCGGCCGACGTGAGCGTTCCGGTCAACGTGGGCGACGCGACGGCACCGGAGACCTTCGTGTTCGCGCGCAACTACTGGCACTGCGAGGACGACGCCGCGCGCGCGGCACCGCGCCTGCCCACGCCCGAAACCGACGCCGTCGTGGGCGGCGATCCGCGGTTCGTCGACGCGGTGAACGGCAATTACCGCCTCGGCGCGGACAGCCCGGCAGCGGGCCACGGCGCCGACGCGCTGGCGCCCGATCGACGCGAGTGACGTGAGCGCCACCGCCGCCGAGTTCGATCCGTCGCGGCTCCACTCGGTCTCACGTGGTCCTCGGCGTGCGCGCGACAGTCCGCGCGAGCACGCACGTCGCGGACGTGAGTCACGCGCGCATCGCGACGAACGCCGCCAACGCGAACAGGACCGACGCGATCACGATCAGGATCGCGCTGCCCTTGGCGATCGGATCGAGCACGCTCTCCACCGGATTCTCAGGGTCGTAGTGCACGTTCACGACGGAACCGACGGCGTAGCGCTCCGCGGCGGCGCGAGCTTTCGACGCGGAGCTCGTGGCGATCTCGCCACCCAGGTCGACACGCGTGCCGCGGTACTCGTGTCCGTCGACCTGATACGCGTACTCGATTCGCGCACGATGGAGTCGCGTCGCCCGCGACCGTGTTCCCAAGTCACTCGTGGTGACCTCCGTCGTGCTTACGACGATCGTTCCGGGCACCACGGCCCAACTCCGCGCCGACCTCGCGCGCCATCGAAAGGCGACGTACATCGCCAGGCACAGGAGTCCCATCGCGACGATGCACAGGGCCATCAGCGGATGGTGGACGCTCGGGAACGCGCTCGAGAGCGATTCGTCGATCGATCCACCGCTCGAGATCGCGAACGTCAGCGCCGCGCCCAGGAAGAGCAGGACGGCGGCCCCCGACCACAGACACCCCATGCTCACCGGGGCGCTGCGATCCAACACGCACGAACGCGGGTTCCGCGGGTCGTAGTAGACGGGCACGTCCGCTCCGACCGGGAAACGCCGCAACGTCGCGGCGACGCCGTCGGGAGGGTCGTTGCCGATGCCGACGCGCTCGCCGCGGATCGTCTCGTCGCCGACGTGAAACTCGTAGGTGACGTGCGCCACGTTGGTCACGGTCGTCGCTTCACCGGAAAACCGACGTCTCTCGCGTTTCGATCGCGACGCGAGGATGCGGGCGCGGCCCTCGACCCAGGTGGACGCGCGTCGCAACTGGATCGACTTGATCGCCACGGCGACGGCGATCACGGTGGGGATCGGCATCACGATCAGCGCGACGTCGGGATCGAAGGACAGTGCCATCTCACGATCCGCTCACGAGACCCGAACGACCGCGGAGGCGGCGTGCGAGCGGAGCGGGGGCGCGCGGACGGCTCGTCGTCCTCGGAGAAATGGTCGGGGCGATAGGATTCGAACCTACGACCTCTGCAACCCCATTGCAGCGCGCTAGCCATGCTGCGCCACGCCCCGACCCGAGCGTTTGGGCCGGGGAGCATACGGGGGGGCGCTCGGAACGTCAATCGAACGCGCGCCGGCCTTGTTCCCGTGCGTCGGGAGGCCGAGAATCGCGGCATGGCTCGCCCCGTTCGCAGGCTCTGGAAGATGCGCACGACCGTGCGGCGCCGGCACCGCACGTGGATGTTCTCCATGTGCATGGCGAGCTTGGGCTGGGGCCTGTGGTGGGCGACCTTGATCCTGCTGCGGTTCGCCCCGGGCGCGGCTCCGAACGTGCTCGTCACGGAGTGGCTCGTCGGGGCCTGCGCGGTCGTCGGCCTGGCCGCGGCCGTGTGGAGCTTCCGCGCCAAGCTGGCGTGGATCCTGATCATGTCGGTCGCGTTGTTCGCGAACGCGTCGTTGCTCGCGATGCCGTGGATCGTCGACTTGCTGCGGCGCGATCGCGCGACGGTGAGCGAGTCGCACACGTCGGCCGAGTCGAGCTCGCGCCACGCGCTCGGGATCACACGGGGCGACGTTCCGCCGACAGGATCATGATCGTGCCCGTGACGGCGCACACGACCGTCAGCGCGAGCACGCACCACGCCACCTTCTTGTGCAGGCGAATCGTGCTGGGCACGTAGAGCGAGCGGATGCCCGTGACGACCGGCACGAGCAGCGCGACGGTGTCGATCTTGGCCAGCGTGAGGTGGATCGGCGTGATGATCCCGGCCGAAGCCAAGTCGTAGATCTTCCCGAGCTCCAGCGCGAAGTAGATCGTGACGCCCAGCGCCACGACCGTCAGCGCGACGAACGGGATGTGAACGCGACGCATCGCGCGCATGCCCGTGACGGTCACGACGACGAGGAAGGCGAGCGTCGTGGCGAACGAGACCACGAAGGCTTGAACGGGGCTCACGACCGGCCGAGCCCTCGCGCGCGCGCGGGTTCGACGGTCCCGGAGACGGTGCGGACCGCGAGCGACCGCGGGGTCACGACACGTCCTCGGAGAGTCCGTGCATCTCCCCCACCGGGGCGCGATTCATCAAGTCGAGCACCGCTTCGCGCGGATCCTTGCCGTCGAACAGCACCGCGTGCACTTGCTCGCAGATCGGCATCTGCACGTCGCCCAGGTCGGCTTCGGGTCCGAACAAGGCCTTGGCGGTCCACACGCCCTCGGCCACGGTCTTCGTCCCCGCCAGCACGTTCTCGAGCGTTTGTCCGCGACCGATCGCCTCGCCCACGGCGCGATTGCGCGAGTGCCTCGAGCAGCACGTGGTCACGAGGTCGCCGATGCCCGCCAAGCCGAAGAACGTCTCGGCCTGCGCGCCGCGCGATCGCCCGAAGCGCGCGATCTCGACCATGCCGCGCGTCAACAACGCGGCCTTGGCGTTGTCGCCCAGGTCGAGTCCGTCGCTGATGCCGGCCGCGATCGCGATCACGTTCTTGAGCGCGCCCGCGAGTTCCGCGCCCAGCGGATCGCCGTGCGTGTACACGCGGAACATGTTCGTCTTGAACGCGGCCTGCACGCGTCGCGCGAAGGCCAGGTCGGGGCTGGCCGCGACGACCGAACACGGTTTCCCGCGCGCGACCTCTTCGGCGTGACTCGGGCCGGTCAGCACGCACAGGGAGCGCGGCCCCAACACCTCGGCCAGGATCTGGCTGGGTGTCTTGAACGTCTCGATCTCGATGCCCTTCGTCGCGCTGACGATCGGCACGTCGCCACCCAACGCGTCCTCGAAGCGATTCGCGACGCCGCGCAGGTACTGCGTGGGCACGACGCTCACGACGAAGTCGACGCCGCGCGCCGCCGTCTGCGGATCGGCCGTGATCGCGACCTCGGGCGGGATGACGACGCCGGGCAGGAAGCGCTTGTTCTCGCGGCTCTGAGCCAGCTCGCGCGCGTGATCGGGGAACGCGCTCCAGATCGTGACCGGGATCCGGTTCTTGGCCAGGTTGAGCGCCAGGGCCGTTCCCCAGCCACCGTCGCCGATCACCAGTGCCCGTTGCACACCGTGATCAACCATGACGCCCCGCCGCTTCCTTCTTCTGACGCGCGTTGGGCTCCGTGCCCTGCAGCATGCGTTGGATGTTCCCGCGGTGACGCACGACGATCAAGAGCATCAGCAATGCCGCTCCGAACACGAGCGCGCGCCGTTCGGGCCAACCGAGGAACCACGCAGCGACCGGGAACGCGCAGCCCATCAGGATCGACGCGAGACCCGCGTAGCCCGTCGCGAGGCGGGTGAGCAACCACACCACGCCGCCGACGACGAACACGCGCGGATCGATCGCGACGATCGCGCCACAACCGGTGGCGACGCCCTTGCCGCCCTTGAAGCCCAAGTAGATCGGATAGCAATGTCCCAGGACGGCGGCCGTGCCGACGAGCACTTGCAGGAACTCGGCGTCGTGCGCTCCGAACGTGCCGACGTGCGGAACGAACAGCGCGGGCAAGCACCCTTTGAGGAAGTCGAACGCGAACACCACGAAGCCCCAGCGACGTCCCATCGCGCGCACCGCGTTGGTCGCGCCGATGTTGCCGCTGCCGATCGTGCGCAGGTCGACGCCGCGCACCCAGCGCGCGAGGATCAGACCGAACGGAACGGCGCCGAGCAGGTACGCGACCACGATCACGACCCACACGATCGGTCGGGAGAGGAGCTCCGGCGTCGACTCGGCGATCAGGGCAGGATGCAGCATGCAGGGTGAGGTCGCGACCGGGGTCCGACCGGCCCGCACGATACCGCGCCGAGGCCCCCCAGGGCGAGTGACGGATCCGGAGCTCGCGGAGTTCGCGCGGGGTTGCAAAACGAGGGCGCCCCCTTACGATTCTGCGCTCGATTCCACACCGGGCGGGCGCGACCCCCGCCACCGAACCCACGCCACCGCACCACCGCCGAGAACTCACATGACCTACGTGATCGCCGAGCCCTGCGTCGGGACCAAGGACACGGCCTGCGTCGAAGTCTGCCCCGTGGACTGCATCCACCCGGTGAAGGACGCCGCCGACTTCGCCAAGTTCAATCAGCTGTACATCAACCCCGACGAGTGCATCGACTGCGGCGCGTGCGCGCCCGAGTGCCCCGTCGACGCGATCTTCGACGAAGCCGAACTCCCCGAGAAGTGGGCCAGCTACAAGAAGATCAACGCGGAGTGGTTCCAGAAGAACCGCTGAGCGCGCGCCCCGAGCGAACGCACACGAGGCCCGGACTCGCTCGCACGGAGCGGGTCCGGGCCTCGTGGTTCGAGATCGGCCTCGTCACGTCGTCACGTCGTCACGTCGTCACCTCGTCACCTCGTCACCTTCTCACCTTCTCACCTTCTCGTCTCGGCGCCTTCTCGTCTCGACGCCTCGTGTCGCAACCGGTGAACGTGTCGCGCGCCGCGCGAACCTCGCCACGGCGTCGCGCTCCACGTGCGTTCAGGGCTTCGGCGCCCCCTCGCCTTCGCCGTCGGCCTTCTCCTGCTCGGCCACGGCCTTCTTGATCTTCTCCTGCGCCGCCTTTTGATCCGGCATGTCGACGGGGCTCACGCAGCTCGGCACGGCCGACAACAACGTCTGCGCGGTCTCCAGCGATTCGTCCGACGGCATGTTCTTGGCCACCATCTCGGCGCGCTGCTTCATGCCGGCGAAGCGCGGCGCGTCCGACACGTTGGGCTTGCGCCACGTCTTCGCCTCGGGCGGCAACTTCGCCGCGCGCTCCTTCGCGGCCGCGACGCGGCTCGCGAGGCTCGGGTGGTCGCTCAGCGACTCGGGCGTCGTGTCGAACCCCTTGTCGATGAGCTGCTGGAAGAAATCGCCGAACCGCGCCGGATCCCAGCCCGAACGCACGTAGAAATCGAAGCCGAGCTCGTCCGCCTCGGCTTCGTCCTCGCGCGTGCGACCCATGTTCACGAAGTTCATGCCGTACATGGCCAGCGCGGCCGCGCCGACGCCGTACTCGAGCCCGTGCTTCTTGCCGCCGGCCAAGTAGCCGCCGATGCCGGCCAGCCCCGCGACCGCCATCGAACCGTACTGACGGTTCATCCCCTTGTGAACGTGGCGCGCGTAGACGTGTCCGTACTCGTGCGCCATCACCGCGGCGAGTTCGTCCTCGGTCCGGCAGGTCTGCAGGAGCTCGGTGTAGATGTACATGTGGTCGCCGCCGGTCGTGAACGCGTTGAGCGTCTTGCTGTTCACGAAGTGGAATCGCATCTGGTCGGAGAACATCCAGTCGCTCTTCTCCTCGAAGTGCGACTTCGGCCCGTAGCCCGAGTCCGACATCTGTCGCGCGGTCGCGACGATGCGGGCCCCCATCGCCTGCAGGTAGTCGCGCATCTGCGCGTCCTCGACGACGGCCGGCGCGAGTTGTCGGTGCGCGTCGTCGGCTTGGTCGATCACCTGACGATCCGTCGCGCAGCCGGCGACGAAGACAGCGAGGAAGGCGAGGAGGAACGCGAACGAGGTTCGCCGCAAGGTACGCATCGAAGTCATGGCGCGCGTCACGGTAGCATGAGCGGCTCGCATGGTCGCGACCGCCCCCACCGCTCGCCCGGCCGCGCCTTGGAAGGCGTTGTCCGCGCTGTTCTGCGTCTCCTTGATCTGGGGCGGGACGTTCGTGTGGATGAAGGACGGCATGGCCGCGGCCGAGCACGGCCTCGGTCCGGAGAGCACGACCGCCGCCTTGGGGTACTTCTTGGCATTGCGCTTCGGACTCGCGGCGATCCTGGTCGCCGTCGTGTCGCCCGGGGCGCGCCGAGGACTGACGCGCGACGCGTGGACGGGCGGCTTGTGGCTCGGGTCGCTGTTGTTCGCCGGGTTCGCGTTGCAGATGGTCGGTCTGGGCGAGGTCTCGCCGGCCGTCTCGGCCTTCCTGACGAGCTTGTACGTCGTGTTCACCGCCGCGATCTCGACCTGGCTCGAGCGCCGACGTCCGCGCGCGGGTCTCGTGGTCGGCGCCGTGCTCGCCACCGTGGGAGCGGGGCTGATCCGCGGACGACCGGAGCTGTCGTTCTCGTGGAGCGAATGGCTCACGATCGCGAGCGCGTTCCTGTTCGGCGTCCACATCCTGGCGACCGACCGCGTGACGAGGCGGGTCGAGGCGATGCCCGTGACCTTCACGAGCTTCGTCGTCGTGGCGGTCGCGAGCCTCGGTCTGCTGGCGTGGGCCGCGACGTCGGACGATTTCCCCGAGTCGCGACGCTTCGTCGACGTGCTCGCGACGCGCGCGTTCTGGATGCCGCTCGTGCTCACGACGGTACTCGCGACCGTCGTCGCGTTGACGTTCATGAACGTGTTCCAGAAGCAGGTCGACCCCGTGCGCGCCGCGATCCTCTACGCACTCGAACCGATCTGGGCGTCGATCTTCGGCATCGCGACGGGCCACGACACGTGGACCGTGTGGTTGTGGGTCGGCGGACTCACGCTGCTGGCCGGGAACCTGATCGCGGAGCTGTGGAAGCCGCGCTCCTCCTGAGCACGAACACGTCGGCTTTTCCGGTGGAATTTCGTTCCCACCGCGATGTGGGACGGTGACGCGGCGATCCGTGGTCCACGTCGGACGGATTCCGGAACGGATCCGCTCGAGCGACTTGCGCACGCTTTCTCTCGTGCGCGGTTCGCTCGCTCCCGACCGCGGACGTGATAGCGAACCGCGTGCGAGAAGCCCGCGCGGCGTCGCGCGGCGCGACGTCGGAAATCGTTTCGGCGTGTATCACCGAACGCACGATTTCGACGCGTGAACGCAAGTGCGGCGCGGCTCGACGCGCCGACTCGGTGCGCTTGCCGACTCTCCACGTCGGGGTACGGTTCTTCGACGCGAGTCCGCCGGCAGAACGGACTCATCCGCAGCACCTGCGCGTCGTCATCGCACTTCGTCACCGCTGGATCGCTCTGCTCGTTCGATCCGCATCTCCTTCACCTTCGACCCGCACCATGAAGAACCTTCTCTCCTTCTCGTTCCTGGCCGCCACCGTCATCGGCTTCGCTGCGACGGCCGGCGCCACCAACGGCAACAACAACGGCTGTAACCAGGGCTCCGGCTGGGGTGGCAACAACAACCACCAGCACAACGGCAACTGCCAAGGCGGCAACGGTGGTTACAACGGTGGTTACAACGGCGGCGGCAACAACGGCGGTTGCAACGTCAACCTGTCGTGCGACGCCGGCGGTCCGTACTCGGTCGCGGCCGTTCCCGGCATGGTCACGGTGCAACTCGACGGCACGGATTCGTTCGGCGCCACGGGCTGGAGCTGGACCACGAACGCGCCCGGTGCGGTCTTCAACGACGCGACGCTGCCCAACCCGACGCTCACGCTGCCCGTGATGGACTCGTGCAGCTCCAGCGTCCAAGTGCAGCTGACGGTCACGCGCGGCCAGAAGACCAAGACCTGCAGCACGACGATCCGCCTGCGGGACACGGTCAAGCCCGAGATCCAGTGCCCGGAACTCGAGAAGGTCTTCTCGGGTCAGTCGACGTCGCCCGAAGTGCTCGGCTACGCCACGGCGACGGACAACTGCGACCAAAACGTCCAAGTCACCTACTGGGACAAGATCGTGTTCCCCGACTGCCCGGCCGACCGCTTCGCCTACGTGATCGAACGCACGTGGAAGGCCGTCGACGACGACTGCAACGTCGCCAAGTGCGTGCAGATCATCGACGTCGTCCGCGTGGTCGCGGCCCTCGACGTGCGCCCGGGCGTGTGCCCGAACGTCTACGACGCGAACGCCTGCTCGCTGCTGCCGGTCGCCATCACCGGTGACGCGACGTTCGACGCGACGAAGATCAACTGGTGCACGGTCAAGGTCTGGGGCGAGGACTGCTCGGCCGGCCCGGTCACGCCGCACGCCTTCCAGTTGACGGACGTGGCCACGCCCGTGATCGCCGGCTCCAACTGCGTCTGCGACGACCTGAACGGTGACGGCAAGCTCGACCTGCTGCTCAAGATCAGCCGCAGCAAGATCAACATGGCCTTCGACGTGTGCGAGATGCCCTCGGGCACGACGATCCCGGTGATCGTCACGGGTCGCCTGTGCAACGGCACCTACTTCTTCGCCCGCGACTGCATGGTCCTGCCCTGATCCGAACGCTCGGTGACGAACGCACGCGGGGCTCCCGAACGGGGGCCCCGCTCTCGTTTCGAACCGGACGAACCGCGCGGCGCGGATCAGCGCGGGAGGCGGTAGATCTCGACGACGGGACCCGTGCGTTCCACGACGCGTCCGCTGGACGAAGCGCCGTCCTCCTCGCGTGCGTACACCGCGTCAGGTTCGCGTTCGTCGACGCGGTCGGGGCGGATCACCACGACCGGTTCACCGGCCACGCGTCGCACGCCGACGCGCGTCTCGTCGCGATCGCCGACTTCGGGTGGAGGCAGCGTGACGACGGCCCAACGCGCGTCGATCTCCTCGATCCGTCGCACCACGGCATCGGCGCGGATGCGGCGCTCCTTCATCATGTCCATGTCGAACAACTGCCGCACGTCGAAGGACGGCCACGGCGCGTCGGGAGCCAGGATCTCGGCCTGGTAGCGTTGCCACGGGCGCCACGACCAGTGGATGCGCTCCTCGAGGCCCGGTCGCGATTGACGAACGGGCAGGTCCAGCGAGAAATCGACGCCGATCGTGCCCGAGTCCTTGGGCACGTTCGCTTCCAGCCAGCGCGCGGCCAGCGTGAGCGTGTCGGGTCGCGCCCGCACGATCGCGCGGTGCACCACGCCCTGCGCCGGCACCACGAGCAGCGCGACGGCCGCGCCCGCGGCCAGAGCCCCGCGCATCCAGGGCACGCTCGAGAATCCCGCGCGATCGCTCGTCCAGCGCACGACGCCGCGCGTCCCGTACGCTCCCAGGATGCACGCGGCGGGCACGACGGGCAGCAGGAAGCGCGTGTAGAACTGCGCCTGGAGTCCGAACAAGCCCACCAGCACGACGACGTGCAAGGCGAGCACGACGAACTCCGCGCGCGATGTGTCGTCCGCACCCGACGCAGCGGACACGTCGTTGCGTCGAACCGCCGCACGCACACCCACGACGAAGAGGACGAAGGCGCCCACGAGCGCCGCGACCACGATCACCGGATCGCGCGCGAACAAGCCGGGCAACATGCGGGCGAACCCGGCGCCGTTCCACGTCTCCCACAGGATCGCGTGCTGACCCAGGTTCAGCGTGGCCGCGTCCTTGCGCTGCAGTCCGTCACCGAAGACCAGGAACGGATAGGCGAGCACGAAGGCGAGTGCGCACGCCGCGAGTGCCACGCCCAACTTCCCCCATCGACCGCGCGAGCGGTCCCGTCGCCAACCGAGCAGGTGCGCGGCGAAGAGCGACGGCACGACGAAGAAACCGCTGTGCAAGCTCGCGAGCGAGATCGCGGTGGTGACGCCCGCCGCCAGATACGCGCGCCACGTGGCGCTGCGCACGAGCGCGACGATGCACAGGAGCGCGAGCGTGCTCGTGCCGAGCAGTCCTCCGTGCGGTCGAGCCTGTTGACTCATCCCGAGGGCCAGGTCGCTCGTGACGAGCAACGCAGTCGCGAGGAGCGCCCACCCCGGCTCGAGCCAACGTCGCGCGAGGAAGAACGTCGCCGGCACCGCGAGGAGGCTCAGCAACGCGATGAGTCGCCGCGCGCGCAGGTACGGCTCCGCCGCGGCGGCCAAGTGCTCCTCCAGCGGCGCGTCCGCGGGCGCCGCGACCGGATAGTTGGACCCCGGCAGCGCGATCAAGATCCCCGAGAAGAGGAACGGGTACGACGTCGACGGGTACGCCGCGTCGCTGAGCGGCACGCCCTCCGGTCGATCCGCCGCGGCCGCGACGTGGACGATGACGGTGTCCGCCTCGCGCGCCTGCGGCAACAGGGCCCCCAATCCGATCCACCGCGTGGCGAACGCGACGAGCGTGAGGGCGACGAGCGCGAGCCCGACGGCGCGCGTGTGAGCGGGGGAAGACATGCGACGGGGAACGGCAACGGGCCCGACTCGACCGAATTCGGTCGCGCGGGCGGAATCGCCGGGAAGCGCGTCTGAGTCTAGTCGCGGTCGCGGATCGCGTTGCAGGGACCTGGCGGATCCCTCGAGAAGGCGCCTTCCGGCCGCCTGGGCGATGCGGGCGGGGCTCGCGTCGCCGATGGCCGCGCGTGGCGCCTAGCCCGGCATCCAGGCTCTCGCGGTCAGGTGGCCGGATCGCGATGCGTTCGCGACAGGACCCGCGAGAAACGAAAACGCCCGCGAGATCGCGGGCGAATCCGAAGATTGGAGCGGCTGAAGGGACTTGAACCCTCGACATCAACCTTGGCAAGGTTGCGCTCTACCACTGAGCTACAGCCGCGTTGGGGTGAGGAAGGATAGCTTCCCGACCGGCCAAGGCAAGCCCTCGTCCGACAAGGCTCACCTCGGGGCTCTGGATCGGCCGTTTCGGGGTCCCCACGGGACGAGATTCCGCCGGCGGGCGGCGAAACGGCGCACCCGGGCCCCGGAGAACGCGGTGCGGGCCGCATCGGCGCGGCCCCCGGGGCCTCGCGGGCGAGGCGGACGCGGGAACGCCCTCTCGGGACGGCGTCCCGCACGCGGAGAGCCGCCGAGTGGGGTCGTCGAGCGCATCGCATCGAACGGGGCGAACGTCCGGTCGCGAGCTCGACGTCGCTAGCGCCGCGCCGCGCGCTCGATCGCGGAGGTGACGTGCTCCGCCGCGGCGCGTACGGCGTGGTCGAGCGTGCGTCCCGACGCCAACTCCCCCGCGAGGCGGGACGCGAAACGACAACCGGAGCCGCGCACCTTGCCGCCGACGATGCGCGGATGGAGTCGATGCACGGGCGTCTCGTCGTCCCGCGTGATCCACACGTCGTGAACGGGATCCTCGTCGCCGTGTCCGCCCTTCATCACCACCGCGAGCAACCCCGAGGCGAGCAACGTTCGCCCGGCGGCGACGCGCCGCTCGATCGACGATGCGAGCTCTCGCGCGTCGGCGCGGGCGAGCTCGGCCAGCTCGGGCACGTTGGGTGTCGCGATCACGTCGAGCGCGAAGAGCCGCGTGCGCAACGCGTCGACGCCGCGCCCGTCGAGGAACCGTCCCCCACTCGAGGCGGCCAACACGGGGTCGACCACGACCATGACGCGCGGCGACTCGGCGCGAGCGGCGCGGACCAGGTCGCACGCCGCCTCCACGTGGTCGGGGCCCGGCAGCAGGCCGAATTTCAGCGCGTCGACGCCCGCGAGACACGCGCGGGCCTCCGCGAGCCACACGGACGGCTCGCGCGCGCCGATCGAGCGGACTCCGTGCGCGTCCTGGTCCGTGCGCGCCGTCACGACGCTGGCGACGTCGAGCGCGAGGTCCGCCAACGCCGCGCGATCCGCGTCGACGCCCGCGCCCGACGGATCGTGTCCCGCGACGACGAGCACGCGCGGACGGCGCGCCGACGACGCGGAATCCCCGCGTTCGG
>Ga0075163_10000592_pt1 | contig 47002 bp, 36 predicted proteins | sample JI1023141ADNA_FD_71478 | JGI IMG/M metagenome (GOLD analysis project Ga0075163, IMG submission 71478) | Wastewater effluent complex algal communities from Wisconsin, to seasonally profile nutrient transformation and Carbon sequestration -... | ecosystem: Engineered > WWTP > Effluent > Algae...
GCGCTTCGAGGTTGTCACCGGCGTCTCCACCGGTGCACTGATCGCGCCCTTCGCCTTCCTCGGCCCCGAATGGGACGAGAAGCTGCGCGAGGCGTATGGCGGCGGCGCCACCGGAAACCTGCTCCAGTCGCGCGGCGTCGCAGCCCTCTGGGATGTCGGCGTGTTCGACGGCAAGCCGCTGCGCGAACTCGTGGAACGCTTCGTTACCGATGAACTCGTCGCCGCCGTCGCGAAGGAATCAGCCTCCGGCCGCCTCCTCATCGTCGCCACCACCAATCTCGACCGCGAGGAAACCGTTATCTGGGACATGGGCGCGATCGCCATGCAAGGCGGCCCCGCGGCCCGCGACCTCTTCCGTAACGTTCTTGTTGCCTCTGCCAGCGTGCCTGGCGTGTTCCCGCCGGTGATGATCCAGGTGGAAAAGGACGGACAGATTTACCAGGAGATGCACGTGGACGGCGGCGCATCCACGCCCTTCTTCGTTGCCCCCGACGCCATCCGCGAGATCGACACGCTCTCCAACAGCCAGCGCGGCGCCAACATCTACGTGATTATCAACGGTCAGGCCGGGTCCGCCCCGCGCACCACGTCAAACAACACGATCGACATCGCCGCCCGCTCATTCACCAGCCTGCTCAATCATCTCACGCGTAACTCAATTGCGCAGACCGAAGCGTTTGCCCAGGACAGCGGCATGAACTTCCGCTTCACCGCCATTCCTTCCGACGTGGAGTTTGGCGGATCGCTTGATTTCAACGGCCCCAGCATGAGCGAGACGTTCAACTTCGGCCAGCGGTGCGCCGCGGCCGGCCTCGTCTGGGTGACGCAAGACCAGAACAAGGCCCGCAACGCGAACGAAGAGGCCGAACTTAAGCCCTTCGCCGAAGCCGGCTGCCCTCTGCTTCCGCCGGTGCGGTAGTCCCGGCCCTCCTCAAATCCCTTGCCCCGTCCCGCCGCTCGACCGATATCTCCCCCAGACACAGCGGAGATCTCCCATGGCAGACGGCGCCACCGAACTGAGCCGCATCGCGCTCCAGCGCGCCGATCTCTTCCGCCAGCAGTGCTACATCAATGGCAAATGGACCGGCGATCCGACCATTGCCGTCCATAACCCCGCCACGCGCGGCCTGATCGGCCACGTGCCCAATCTCGGCCGCACTGAGACCGAAGCCGCCGTCGCCGCCGCCCAAGCCGCACTGCCGAAATGGCGAGCCGAACCCGCCGCCGCCCGCGCCAAGATCCTGCGCCGCTGGAACGAGCTGATGCTCAAGCACCAGTCCGACCTCGCCCGCCTGATGACAGCCGAACAGGGCAAGCCCCTCGCCGAAGCCACGGGCGAGATCGCTTATGCCGGCTCCTTCCTCGAGTGGTTCGGTGAAGAGGCAAAACGCGTCTACGGCGATACCATCCCCGCCCCGTCCAGCGACCGCCGCATCATGGTGCTGAAGCAGCCTGTCGGCGTTGTCGGCGCGATAACGCCGTGGAACTTCCCCACCGCCATGATCACCCGCAAGGTCGGCCCCGGCATCGCAGCGGGCTGCACCGTCGTGCTGAAGCCGTCCGAACTCACGCCCTATTCCGCCCTCGCCCTCGCCGTCCTGGCGGAAGAAGCTGGCCTGCCGCCCGGCGTGCTCAACATCGTGACGGGCGACGCCGAACCAATCGGCCGCGTCCTCACCGAAGACCCGCGCGTCGCCAAGTTCACCTTCACGGGCTCAACTCCCGTCGGCAAGAAGCTCGCCGCGCAGTGTGCAGGGACCGTGAAGCGCGTGTCGCTCGAGCTCGGCGGCAACGCGCCCTTCCTCGTTTTCGACGACGCCGACATCGAAGCCGCCGTCGCCGGCGCCATCATCTCGAAATTCCGCAACACGGGCCAAACCTGCGTCTGCGCCAACCGCATCTACGTGCAGGACGGCGTCTACGACCAGTTCGCCAAACTCCTCGCCGAGAAGGCCGCTGCCCTCGTAGCGGGCGATGGCCTCGCCGGCGTCACCCAGCAAGGCCCGCTGATCAACGAACGCGCACTCCAGAAAGTCGAAGCCCACGTCGCCGACGCACTTGGCCACGGCGCAAAGCTGCTCACCGGCGGCGCGCGCCACGCCAATGCGGGCACATTTTACCAACCCACCGTCCTGCGCGATGTCGCTGCCGACGCGCTGCTGACCCGCGAAGAAACCTTCGGCCCCGTCGCCGGCCTCGTCCGCTTCAAGACGGAAGAAGACGCCCTCCGCCTTGCCAACGACAGCCGCGCGGGCCTCGCCGCTTATGCCTACACCCGGGACCTCTCCTGCTCCTGGCGCGTCAGCGAGGGCCTCGAATACGGCATGGTCGGCATGAACACCGGGCTCATCTCCACCGAAGTCTCCCCCTTCGGCGGCGTGAAGGAATCCGGCATCGGCCGCGAAGGCTCCAAGTACGGCCTCGACGAATTCCTCAACATCAAGGCCGTGTTCGTGCAGCTTTAGCCGGCAGCACACCGGGAAAGATGCCGGCAACAATCCCGTTGCCAAACGCCCCTTACGCAGCCCAACTACCCCCATCGGCAGGGGAGCTAATCTTGAACACCACCGCAATTCCGGTTGACCCCGGCGCCGCACCCAGCCTCACCAAATCCCTGCGCGCCCGCCACGTCGCCATGATCTCCATCGGGGGGATCATCGGCGGCGGCCTCTTCGTCAATTCGCTGGTCTACATTGCCGACATGGGCCCGGCGGTGATCCTCAGCTACCTGCTGACCGGCGGCATCATCCTCTTCGTCATGCGCGCCCTCGCCGAAATGGCGACCGCACGCCACGGCATCGGCTCCTGCACCGAGTATGCGCGCCTTGCTATGGGCAACCTCGCCGGCTTCAGCTTCGGATGGATCTACTGGTATTTCTGGGTCGTCGTCGTCGCGTTCGAGGCGCTCGTGGGCGCAGAGATCGCCAGCCACTACCTTCCCGGCGAAACGCCGGTCTGGATCATCGCACTTGTTCTCACCGTGCTGCTGACGGCCACCAACCTACTGTCTACCCGTTCCTATGGCGAGTTCGAGTTCTGGTTCTCCTCGATCAAGGTCGCCGCCATCATCGTCTTCATCCTCGTCGCCGGCGCCTACGCCTTCGGCTGGAACGAAACCGGTGCCCCCACCTTCGACAGTCTGGTCAACGATGGCGGCTTCGCCCCGCAAGGCTGGACCGCCGTGCTCGTCGGCGTCGTCTCGCTTGTCTTCACACTCGTTGGAGCCGAGATCACCACCGTCGCCGCCGCCGAATCCGACGCCGGCGAAAAGATCATCGCTCGCCTCGCCACCAATCTCATCATCCGGATGCTGCTGTTCTATATCCTCTCGATCGCCCTCATCATGTGCGTCGTCCCCTGGCGGGAAATCGCGGAACAGAAGGCCATTGGCCCGATGTCGCCCTTCACCATGGCGCTGCAGAAAGTCGGCATCGCCGGCGCGCCCGAGATCATGGATGCAATCGTCTTGGTCGCCGTGCTGTCCTGCCTCAATTCAGGCATCTATGTCGGCTCGCGCGTGATGTTCGGCCTCGCCAGCCGCGGCGATGCCCCCGCCATCCTGAAGAAGATCGACAAACGCGGCGTACCGACCTGGGCGATCCTGGTTGCCTCCTTCCTTTCGATGGCAGTCGTGCCGCTCGCTGCATTCTGGAAAGATCTCTACGCCTTCCTGCTCAATGCCTCGGGCGCCCTGATGCTCTTCGTCTATATCGGCGTCGCCGCCTCGCAACTGATCCTGCGCCCGAAGACGCCGCCGGAGCAGCTGCATGTCAAAGCATGGCTGCATCCATGGGGCAGCATCTTCGCCATCGTGGGCATGGCGGCGGTTCTGCTAGCCATGGCGATTACGCCGTCCAAGCAGCCGGAGTTCATCGCCTCCATCATCCTGTCCGGCGGCATCGTCGCGAGCTACTTCATTTTCCGTCGAAAGCGAGCGTGAACTCCGGTTCGTCGTAGGCGAAGTAATCCCGCAGCACCTCATCGCGATCATCGAGGAAGAGCTGGCTCGCCACGCCCTCCGCGAGACGCGGCAACGCATAGCGCAATCCCGAGAGCGCCGCCGCCGAGAGTCCCAGGCTGGCCAGCGCCGCATAGTTGAACATGAACAACCCATGCAGCCGTCCATGCCCCTCGCCGCTCTTCGCCGTCATCTGAAAGCCCGATCCCAGATAGGGATGCGCATCGATCAGAGCATTTGGCTTGTCCGCCCTCATCCGATCCCCCCACAGCGCGATGTCGTCCGCAAACGCCGACAGCTCCGGCCGCAATCCCAGATCCGTCACGGTCCCCGTCGACACGACGAGAAAATCAAACCGGTGTTCGCCCCCGGGCGTCGCCACCACGACTTCGTCTCCATCCATACGTACGCCATTCCACGGCGCGCCCAGATGCAGCTGGAAGGCCGGATGCGCAGACGCCCGCTGGAAGGTATCCATCGTGGGCGGCTGGTTCAGCGCGAGGAAATGTTCCAGCGCCCGGTACTTCTCCTCGTCGTTCAGCAGCGCATAGCGCTTCGTCAGACCCGACCGCTCCATGTGCCGGATCGGGTTCACCCGCTGCAACTCCCGCCGCCGCGCAAACACATGGACCTCAGCCGCCCCCGCGCCCAGCGCATGCTGGGCATTGTCGAACGCCGAAGCGCCTGACCCAAGAATCCCGATCCGCTTGCCTGCCCACGGCGAATAATCGAACACGCTGCTGGAATGCGCGTAGCGCTCCGCCGGTAGTGCCTCGCTCACGAACGGTGGCACATGCCATTCCCCGCCACCCTGTATCCCCGTCGCAAGCACAACCTTCCGCGCCAGCACGACGTCTCCGCCCGCCAGCATCACGCGAAACAGCCCGAACCCTTCCGGCTCAATTCGCACCACCTTCGCCTCATTGCGTACCGGCAGTTCAAGCACGGCGCGCAACCAGCGGAGATACTCCATCCAGTCCGCGCGCGGGATCTTGTCCAGCTTCTCCCACGCCTCCGCCCCGAACTGCGCCTCATACCAGGCGCGGTAAGTCAGCGACGGAATCCCCGTTTCAACTCCCGTCAGATGCTTTGGCGTGCGCAGCGTCACCATGCGGGCATAGGTGATCCACGGCCCCTCTTGTCCCTCGGGGTTTTCATCCAGCACGACCACATTGTGCACGCCCTCACGGCGCAGAGCGAAACACGCGCCCAGCCCGCTCTGGCCACCGCCCACGATGGCGACATCGTAAACGCGCTCGCCGCCCGGCCCCACGCGCGGCTTCACCCAGCTCGCCGCCGGATCGGCCAGCAATGCTATGTCGCGCCTCACCAGCGCCTCATGCCACCCAAGACGCTCCATCCGCTGAATCAGGTCCGACAAACGCAAGCGCGCAACATCGTGTATCTGCCGGATCGCCTCCGCATCCTCCGCCGCTACATCGCCGCCAAGCCGCCGCTTCATGGCGGCGACGATCTCGTCTTTCGAATGCAGCCGCACACAGATCACGAACGGAAACCCGAACCGCTCGCGATAGGCCGCGTTCAGCGCCGCCCACGCCGCCAGCTCCGTCTCGGCCAGCCGGTCCAGCCCAATCGAGCCCTGTTCCACCAGCGAGCTCGCCGTCAGCGCCCGCGCCCGCAGCTTCTCCCCCGCCAGCTCCGGATGGGCCTGGATCAGCTTCAGCTGCGCCTTCGCCCCTGCCGCATCCACAACCGCCCGCATGGCATCGCGCAGCGCGGCCTCGTCTGCAAACGGCCGCAACTCGAACGCCCGCTCCGCCACCCACAGCGAATGCTCGTACAGAGTCCCCAGAAGCTCGACGAACGCCGCCCGCCCCAGCGCGTTGATCCGCTCGATCGCGTTCAAGACGTGTTCCCCATCAGCGACACATGCGCCGCCACCACGCGCCATCCCTGTCCCGGAATGCGCGCCCAGGCATGGCTCTGCCGGCCCGTCTTGTCCAAATTCTCGCGCACGAACTCTGCGTTCGCGATGGCGAAGTCATTGCCAAACGTGGTGATCTCCACGCGCTTCAACACACGCTGCGGCGATCCCCGCCGCGCAATGCGAAACGCATTGATCGCCTCGATGCCATACAGGTTCTCGCCCACGCCGAGCCGTATCGTCTGTGGCGCATCCCAGAACAGCTCGCCCATCGCATCGATGTTGTCTGTCATCAGCGCGGTCTCATAGGCGTAGAACTTCTCGGTGACTTCCTTCAGCACATCCGGATCGTTGATGATCATGCCGCCAGCTCCGTTGGGGCCACCACGCGCGCCACGCCATCGCGCTCCAGCCGTCTCGCCGCCCGTATCAATCGTGCTTCCGACCACGGCGCCCCGATCAACTGCACACCCAGCGGCAGCCTGCCTGGAGCCGTCAGCGGCGCCACCACGACGGGCAGCCCGATGAAGCTGATCGGCTGCGTATACAGCCCCGCATTCGCGCGCACCGAAAGCTCGCCGCGCGCCATGCGTATCGTCTTCTGCCCGATCGGCTGCGCCGGAAACGGCGTCGCCGGCGCCAGCAGCACATCGTATTGCTGGAACAAGGGCTTCACCGCATCACGGAACCACCGCCTGAACCTCTGCGCCCGCATCACCAGCCCCGCCGGCATCATCGCTCCTGCAATCAACCTGTCGCGCACAGCATGGTCATACTGCTGCGGCTCACGCTGCAGATTATGCAGGTGCAGCGATCCACCCTCCGCAGCGCTCAGCACAAACGCCGCCGACCGCGCGCGCTCGACCTCCGGCAGCTCCACCTCCTCGCTCGCTCCGAGCGCGTCGGCCACTTCATCCACCGCTTCGAGCGCCTCAGGCATCGCGGACTCATGGAAATACCCGCCCAGTGTCCCGACGCGCAGCTTGCGATCCGCCGCATTCACACCGGGCAGCGCAAACTCCACCGCGCGATCAGCCTGCGATGCATCGCGCGGATCATGCCCCTGCAGCGCGTCGTATAGCGCCGCCAGGTCCGCCACCCCGCGCGCAAAGCATCCGACATGATCGAGGCTATGGACGAACGGAAACACGCCCCGCCGCGACAGCCGCCCGTAAGTCGGCTTCAGCCCGAATACGCCACAGAGCGCCGCCGGCACGCGCACCGATCCATTGGTGTCGGACCCGATAGACCCCGCGCACAACCCCGCCGCCACCGCCGCAGCAGACCCGCCCGACGATCCACCCGCAATGCGCGTCACATCATGCGGGTTGTGCGTGTTGCCCGTATGCTCGTTCTCCGTTGTGAAGCCATACGCGAACTCGTCCATGTTCTGCGATCCGAGCAATGCGCCGCCCGCCCGCTTGAGGCTGGACACCGCCGCCGCGTCCTCCTCGGCCGGAGGCGCATTCGCACGCGACCGCGCGCCTGCCGTGGTCGTCTCTCCCGCCACATCGTAGAGATCCTTCGCCCCAAACGGCACGCCCGCGAGCGGCCCCGGATCATCCCCACGCTTCAATGCGCGATCCGTCTTGCGGGCGCACTTCAGCGCGTCTTCCACATCGATCCGCGTGAAACAGTTGAACCGGTTGTCCAGCCGCTCGGTCCGCGCGAGCGCCGCCTCCACCACCTGCTCCGCCGTCAGCCTGCCCGAACGCACGGCCGCCGCCGTTTGCACGACGCCAAGATCAGCCAGTTCGCTTGCCGCAACTTCGCTCACGGCTGATACTCGGTCAGCGGCTCGCATTCGGGCGGCAGATCGAACTCCGCGAACATGCGCGCATGGGCGAACAGCACGTCCAGCTGCGCCGCCACCAGCGCCGCCCCGCCACGCGGCAGGTTTATATCCAGCAGCCGCGCCGTCTGCGTTGCATAGCTCTCAAGGTTGGCGGGCGTCGTCATGTGTCCTCGGGCGCAGACCCGAAAACCACACGAAATCAGGGCCTGTAGGGATGATGCGCGAGCCAGTGGCGCGCTATGTCAATGCGCCTTGCCACCCACACGCCCTGTCGCCCCGCGATGTGCTCAAGAAAGCGGCGCAGTCCGAGGATGCGGCCCGCTTTCGCGACGATCCTGCAATGCAGCCCCACCGACATCATCTTCGGGCTCGCAGCGCCCTCCGCATGAAGCGCTTCGAAAGCATCGATCAGGTAAGACGCGAACTGATCCCCCGTTGTGAACCCGTTCAGAGCCACGAACTTCATGTCGTTTGCATCGAGCGTGTACGGCACGATCAATTGGGGTTTGCCAAACCGCGAGTCGTAATAGGGAAGGTCGTCGGCGTAGCTGTCTGCGTCGTAGAAGAAGCCACCCTCCTCCACCACCAGCCGCGCCGTGTTAGGGCTCGTGCGCCCCTGATACCAGCCCAGTGGCCTGTCACCCGTCAGCCGCGTGTGAACTTCTATCGCCTTCGCGATATGCTCGCGCTCGGCCTCCTCGGGGACATTCTGGTAGTCGATCCACTTGTAGCCATGCGAAGCGACTTCCCACTTGGCGTCCAGCATCGCGTCCACCGCCGCCGGATTGCGATCCATAGCACTCGCCACGCCAAACACCGTAACCGGCGCAGCGAACTCCTCGAACAGCCGCAACAGCCGCCAGAACCCCGCCCGCGAGCCATATTCGTACAACGACTCCATCGCCATCGACCGCGCACCAACATGGCTCTGCGCGCCCACCATCTCCGAAAGAAACGCTTCTGACCCCTTGTCGCCATGGAGAACGGAATTCTCCCCGCCCTCCTCATAGTTGACCACGAACTGCACCGCCACGCGCGCTCCACCCGGCCAGGCCGCATGTGGCGGCTTTGCGCCATAGCCGATCAGGTCGCGCGGATAACTCACGCCGCAGCCCCATCATAAACCGCCAGCGCCGCATCCACTCCAGACGCCGCCGCTCGATATCCCTCGCGCCGCAGCGCCGTCTCCAGCGCCATCAGCGTATGCGCCACATGATGCCGCTGCGCATTCCCCGCCATCGTCCCGATCCGCCAGATCTTCCCCGCCAGCGGCCCGAACGACGTGCCGATCTCGATCTCGAACTCCTCGCGCATGCGCTTGCGCAGGCTCTCGCCATTCACGCCATCTGGAATGAATGCGCCCGTCGCATTGAACATCTTGTGGTCGCGGTCACCATAGACCTTCAGCCCCATCGCCTCGACGCCCGCCGCCATCGCCGCGCCCGCCACGCGATGCCGCGCAATCCGCTTCGGCAATCCCTCGCTGAGCGCAATCCGCGCGCACTCGCGCGCCGCATAAAGCATGCTCGCCGCCTCGGTGTGATGATTGAGCCGCTTCTCACTCCAGTAATCCATCACCATGGCGAGATCGAAATAGTTCGACCCGATCATCGGCGCGCTACCTGCCTTGTCAGCAGCACTCGCTATGCCCCGCTCGACATGCCGGCGCGCAAAGATGTGCTCCGCCGCACGATCCGAAACAGTGATCGGCGCAATCCCGGGTGGCCCGCCCAGGCACTTCTGCAAACCCGCCGTTACAATGTCCGCGCCCCACGCATCCACCGGTACATCCATGCCCGCCAGCGTCGCCGTGGCGTCCACATAGCTCAGAGCGTCGACCTCGCGCGCCACGGCGCCTAAGCCGTCTAGCGGCTGCGCCATCGTCGTCGACGTATCGCCATGCACGCACGCGATCAGCCGTGGCTTAACCCGCCGCGCCGCTTCCGCCACACGCTCCATCGGCACAATCTCGCCCCACGGCGCCTCGACGATCTCGACCTTCGCACCGCACCGCTGCCCGATCTCCTGCAACAGCAACCCGAACCGCCCGGACGACACCACCAGCACCGTCTCCCCCGGGGCCAGTACGCTCACGAGCGCCGCCTCGATCGCGGCGCGCGAGGTGCCGTCGATCATGAACGTCCACTTGTTCTTGGTCTGGAAAACGCCGCGATACAGCGCCGCGACCTGGTTCATCGTGGTGGTGAACTCAGGATCGAACTGCCCCAGCACAGCCGCCGACATCGCGCGCAGTACGCGCGGATGCACATTCGACGGCCCCGGCCCCATCAGCAGCCGGCGATCCGGCGGATCGATCTCGCCAAACAGATCAGCGGGCAACTCGCTCATGCCCCAAACTCCGCAGCATAAAGCTCGACAAACGCCACTAGCGTCTCCAGCGCCGCTTCACAGTCTTCCGCCGTAACAGCCTCAGCCGGATTGTGGCTCACGCCACTCTCGCATCGCATGAACAGCATGGCCGTCGGCGCCAGCCGCGCAATCATCATCGCATCATGTCCCGCCCCGCTCACCAGCTCGGGCGCCCCATGCCCAAACCGCGCCGCTGCCCGCGCCAGCAGAACTCGCAACCCCGCATCCATTTCCGTCGCCGGCAGGTTCTGCACCCGCTCGATCTCGACCTGCAGCTTGCGATCCTCCGCTATCAGCCCGATCACGTCCTCGATCTGCGCCAGCCCATTGTCGCGCACCGCGTCTGTCCCCCCGCGCACATCCACCGTAAACTCGGCGACCCCCGGGATCACGTTCGGCGCCCCGGGCGACGCCGATATCTGCCCCACCGTCGCGACCAGATCGTCCGCGCCCTCAGCTGCCACCCGCTCGATCACCAGCACAGCCTCCGCCGCGGCCACCAGCGCATCGCGCCGCAGGTCCATCGGCGTCGTGCCCGCATGCCCCGCCTGTCCCTTGAAGCGAACCTTGAGGCGCCACTGCCCCGCAATCGAACTCACCACGCCAAGCGCAACACCCTGGGCCTCCAGAACCGGCCCCTGCTCGATATGCGGCTCCACAAACGCCAGTACAGTCCCAAGCCCCCGCCCCGCTTCCGTAATCCGCTGCGGCTCAAGCCCAAACACGGTCATCGCCTCGGCCAGCATCACGCCCTCGCGATCCTTCGCCGCCAGCGCCGCCTGCACATCCAGCCGTCCGGCAAACGCACGGCTCCCATTCATGCTGGCATGAAACCGCGAGCCCTCTTCATCGCCAAACCCGACAACCTCGATCGCAAACGGAAACGTCTTGCCCGCATCCCGCAACACCTCAACCACGCCCAGCCCTAGCATCACGCCGAGCATGCCATCGTAAGCGCCCGCATCGCGCACGCTGTCCACATGGCTCCCGAACACCAGAGCGGGCGCATTCGCCACCGTCCCCTCCAGCCGCCCAACAAGCGATCCGGCTGCGTCCACGCGCACACCCATCCCCGCCGCACGCATCCATTCCGACACGCGATCCAGCGTCGCCCGGTGCGCCGACGTCAGGAACCGCCGCGTCAGCTTCCCGTCTTCCTCGCTATAGGGCGGCCTCGCCAGCTCCCGGCAGCGCGCCTCCGCCCGCGCCCCCGCCGACAGCGACACTAGGCTCAGCACCACGCGACCCTCCCGTCGCTGCGCGGATCGCCGGCGGCGTCCATCGCCCCGTCGCCATGGCGCACAACAGCGCCCGCATGTCCCATCAGATCGGAATAGTCCTCAACCATCCGCACAGCATGACCTGCCTTGGCCAGCCCGTCGACTACCACCGCACCCATGCGGCTCTCGATCCGAAGCGCCGTCGTATCCTCCCCCCACGTCCGCCCCAGCAGCCAGCGCGGCGCCGCAATCGCCTCTGCCAGCGGCATTCCATGCCGCGCATACCGGTTGAAAATCGCCGCTTGAGTTTGCGGCTGGCCCTCCCCGCCCATCGTCCCGAACGCCATCACCCGCCCGTCGTCAAACCGCGCCAGCGAGGGGTTCAGCGTATGAAACGGCCGCCGCCCCGGCGACAGCGCATTCCACCCCACAGGTGACAGCCGGAAGCTCGTCCCCCGGTTCTGCCAGACAATCCCCGTGCGCGGCAGCACGACGCCAGACCCGAACTCGAAATATAGCGACTGGATCAGGCTCACCACACAGCCCTCCCGATCCGCCGCCCCGATCCACGTCGTATCCCCCGGCCCACCCCCACGCGGCCACGGCGCTGCCCGTTGCGGATCAATCCGCCCCGCCATCCGCGCAATGACGTCCGCATCATCCAGCATCGCCTGGCAATCCAGCGACATGAACGCCGGGTCCTGCACCTCGCGATTGCGTATCGCGAACGCCAGCTTGGTCGCCTCGACGATGGCATGCACCTGCGCAAAGCTCTCGGGCTCCGCCTTGATCCCATCCACCAGCGCCATGATCAACAGCGAAGCAAACCCCTGCGTCGGCGGCGGCGACGAATGTACGACGCAATCCCGCAGTCGCACGCTAAGCGGCTTCTCCACGCTCGCTCGGTGAAACCGCAGGTCCCCCGCCGTCACCGGCGCGCCCACCTCCGCGAGATCCGCCGCAATCTCGTCAGCGATGCCGTTGGTGTAGAAGCTGTGCAGCCCCTTGGTGCGCAGCATCTCCATCGTCCGCGCCAGCTTCGTGTTGCGGATCATGCCGGTAACCGCGCCGAACGACTCGGCCCAGCCAGGAATGCCCGACAGCTCCTCCCGCTTCGCCGCAATCGTTCGCGCCAGCCCCGGCGCCACGGGCACGCCATCGGCGGCAAAGTCGATCGCATCCCGCAGCACGCGATGCAGCCCAAGCCGCGATGCCCCCGGCAGCGCCAGCGCTGCCTGCCAGCTCGACACCGCCCCGGCCACAGTGTTCGCCGCGAGCGCCCCCCGCGCGGGGATCGCATCCCGCTCGCCATAGAGCTCCAGCGTGGCCGCACTCCCGGCTGCGCCGCATCCCATGATCGCGAGCGGCGCCTCGCCCGGCCGGCTCACCAGCCAGAACGCATCCCCGCCCATCCCCGTCATGTGCGGATAGGTGACGCCCAGCGCCGCCGCCATCGCCACAGCCGCCTCGATGGCCGACCCGCCTTCCAGCAGGATCGACAAGCCCGCCTGGCTCGCATGGTGTTCCGGTGAAACGACGACGCCTCCGCGGGCGCCCGTCGCTGACAGCTTCTCGTGACTCATGCGCCAAGGAATCGTGCAGCCGCTGATACCCTGCAAGATCAGGCACTGGCGTTTGCCCGCCAGCCCGTCATGATGACGCCAAAACAGGCGGGACTGCTTTTGGGCCGATTGACCACTCACGTACTCGACACAGCCAGCGGGGTTCCCGCCAGCGGAATGGCTGTTCGCCTTCTGAATGCAGATACCCGTGCTGTTCTGTGCGAAGCCGTCACCAACGCTGATGGCCGCATCACGCCCGCCCTGCTCGAAGGCGATGCCCTTTCAGCAGGCAAGTATGTGCTCACCTTCCACGTCGCCGACTATTTTCGTAAGCGCGGGATAACCCTGCCCGACCCGCCCTTCCTCGACGTCGTCGAAATTCCCTTCGGCCTCGCCGATCCCGCCGCCCACTACCACGTCCCCCTGCTCGTCTCGCCGTGGAGCTACTCGACCTATCGGGGGAGCTGAGTTCGGACACGAAACTCCGACTAGCCCGGTCCGATCTCGCGCTCGCCATACTGCTGCGAGCCATAGCTCAGCATGCGCTTGCGCTGCTCACTGCGCGGATCGTTCTCCACGCGCGAACCGCCCGCGCCGCCTTCATCGAACACCATGGTCGGCCGCGCCGTGCCGTCATACCTGGCCCAGGCCGGCACGCTGCCACCATTCGGGTCGCCATCGCGCGCGAAATTGCACCACGCTTCGCACATCACGTCCGCCAGCTTCTGCGCCTCTGCCGTCGGCACGCCACCGATCGACTCGGCATAGCGCAGCGTGTCGAATACAAACGGAATCTCGGATGCGTGCGGGGTGAAGAACCGTCCGCCCTGCACCGGCGTATGGCGATAGAACTGATAGACGAACATCGACGCCCGGCTCTGCGCGGCCTTCCGGTCGCCCAAAATCGTCGTGTCGAGGAAATAGCCGCGATCCGTCGTCGCCATGTACAGGATCTCCTGCAGCCCCGCCTTGGGATAGAGTCGGCGATACATGTCGATCACACCCGGCCCCTCGCCCGCCGGAACCGTAGCCTGCACGCGCGCCTGCAGCGTCGCCTCGTCCAGGTTGATCACGCGCGGATCGCTGCCGAGGAACACCGACATCTCCGTCCGGTTCGACCCCGCCATCATCGGCACATTGGCCGACATCGCCGGCGCGCCCGGATCGAACGGATGCGCCGGTATCGCCGCCGTCCCTGCCACGGGCCGGAACTGTCCGGTCCCCTGCTGCGCCACGGTCGACGCCGCCAGCAGCGCATCGACGGGAAGATCATGCAGCTTGTGCAGCTCCTTCTCGCCGATTCCCAGCTCCTTCAGCAGTTTCCACGTCCGCTCGTTCGCCACGGCTTTGGAATCCAGTCGCAGCTGGCTGCCCGATTGCGCCACCGCGCGATGAAACAGCCCCTGCGCCGGCACGATACCCATCAGCGACGATGTCTTCCGTGCGCCGCCCGACTCCCCGAAGATCAGAACGCGACTCGCATCCCCGCCAAACCGGTCGATATTCTCCTTCACCCATTTCAGCGCCAGCACGCAGTCCAGCATCCCCACTGTCGCGCTGTCGGAATATGCCCCGCCCGAAACGTCATCGAGATAGAGATAGCCGAACACGTTGAGCCGGTGATTGATCGTCACCACCACAACGTCCTGCTTCATCGCCATCCGTACGCCGTCATACCAGGCCGACGATCCCGACCCGGTCGAGAACCCGCCGCCATGCAGCCACACCATCACGGGCTTCTTACCCGTCAGGTCCTTGGTCCAAACATTCAGCACAAGGCTGTCTTCCGACTGCGGCCCTGCTGGTGAATTGTTGATCAGCGGCGGAGGCGAACCCGGCGGGGGCGGGGGCGGCGCCGGCATGTTCGAGGGCCGCCCCTGCGGCGTCGGCGGACCATACGCAATCGTCTGCCTCACGCCCGCCCACGGCGCCGGCGGCTGTGGTGGGCGGAAACGGCCCTGCCCAGTTGTGGACGCGCCATACGGCACTCCCTTGAAGACCTTCACACCCTCTTCGAGATAGCCCTGAACCTTGCCGCTCGCGATCTCCACGATCGGCTCGCCCGCCGGTCCCATCTCAACCGCACTCGCGCATGCAGCCAATCCCGTTGCGAGGCCGCCCGCCATGAACAGCCGGCGGTTTACGTGTGCGCTTGCCATGGTGGTCATCTGTCTCTCCCCTTCGCCGTCGCGGCCATGTCGCGACAGTCAATTTCCCGTAGGCCTATCTCGGCCGTCCGCGCGAACTCCATCATCGCTGACGGTTTGCACAGCAAACGCTTACACGCCCGCGACGCCATCCGCAAAGCGTCCGATGTGGCGCCATGGCGCATGCCGTTAGCAAGCAAGCAGCGGCTCACGAGTTCTCGCCTCTGAGAGTGTTCGCGATTGACCGGCGCGGCATGCAATGTTTCTTGGCTGCGCGATCGCGAAGCGAACAGATTCACCGGAGCCGGACGTGGCTGGAAAGACGGCGATACGAAAGCCGCCCGTCAAGGTCAGGGTAAAGTCTGCGCCCCGGAAGGCCGCGCACGCACGCGCACGCGTGCCCAATGTCGAACGCAGCGCGCTCACGCGCCTTCGCCTCGTCGAGGCCACCGTCCAGTGCCTTTACGAACTCGGCTACCACCAGACCTCCACCGTCGTCGTCACACAGCGCGCGAAGGTCAGCCGCGGCGCCATGCTGCATCACTTCCCCTCGAAGGCCGACCTGATGATGGCCACGATGGACCATATCCGTGGAAAGCGCGGTGAGGCGCACCGCAAGCACCTTGAGAAGATCACGACAGAGCGCGAACAGTTCCTCCAGCTCATCGATGTTCTGTGGGAGGAGTTCCAGACGCCAACCGGCGTCGCGCGCATCGAGCTGATGCTTGGCTCGCGCAACGATCCCGAACTCGGCCCCCGCTTCTCGAAGCTCAATCTCGAACTCGAAGTCATCCACAAGGAGCTGATCTGGTCACGCGCCCAACGGCTGGGTATCCGTAACCGCAAGAAGGTCGACGCCTTCACCCAGCTTTACGCCGCCGCTGTCCGAGGCCTCGCCATCGACGCCCTCTGGCCCCAATCCATGCCCGACATCAAAGGCGCTATCGCGCTTCTGAAGGAAGCCCAGCTTAATTTGCTTGAAACGCTGGCAGAGAAATAGGCCCGGGCTTCAATCCGAAGCCTTGGCGATGAGCTGACTCGTCAGCCACATCTTGTAGTTCTTCAGCAGCTTCATCGCCGCATTCGCCTTCGGCAGGTCGCGCGCGAACATCAGCTCCATCGCAAGCCCGCGCATCGCCGCATTGTGCAGCCAGGTCATCGCTTCGATCTGCGCCTTGTCGGTGATGCCCACAGACTGCGCCTGCTCCCACACACCTTCGCGCTGGCGCTTCTCCAGCGCATCAATCACCGGCGGGAAACGCGCACCCAGCTCCGCGTCACTGCGCGAGCCCATCATGATCTCCAGCAGTGCGATCGCCGGCGGCCGCTGCATCGCGTCCCACGTCGCCATCGTGATGCCGAGGAAGCGATCCATCCCCGGCTCAGTATCGGCCAGCAGCCGGGCCACCTGCCGGTCCTGCTTGCCAGCGGCATACTCCGCCACTGCGATCATCAGGTCGACCTTGCTCGGGAAGTGATGAAGGATCGCCCCGCGGCTCGCCCCCGCCCGGTCGGTCACTTCCTGCAGCGTCGTCGCGCCATAGCCAAGATCGGTCAGGCACTCGATCGCAGCTTCGATCAGGCGCTTGCGCATCGCCGCCGTCCGCTCCGCATGCGGACCGCGAATGGCCACAACGTTCGGCCGGGCTTTCTCCGCCGCCGCTTTGGGTGTTGCGGATTTGGGAGTTGCGGACCTGGTCCGCACGCCGCGCTTGCCCGTCATCTTGGTATTCCCGGTCATTCCCGCAGCTTCTGTCGGCTTCCGCACGACATACCGCCGCGTGCGGGTAAACGATAGGGTGACACCGTCAAGCCTGTCCAGCGCGCTCGCCCCGGCCGTGTCGGGAAATCAACGGCGAATCGGGGTCAGCCCTTGGCGAACAGCCCGGCATGCGTCTGGCGCAGCAGGTTCTTCTGCACCTTCCCCATGGCGTTTCGCGGCAGGTCGTCGACGAACAGAATCCGCTTCGGCGCCTTGAACGCCGCCAGCTTCGTCCGGCATTCGGCGATCATCGCAGCCTCATCGCCCTTGCCGATCACCACGGCGCAGACACCTTCGCCAAAATCGGCATGCGGCAGCCCGATGACAGCGCTTTCGACCACGCCCGGCATCTCATCCAGGATCAGCTCGATCTCCTTGGGATAGACATTGTACCCGCCCGAGATGATCAGGTCCTTCGCTCGCCCCGATATATAGACGCGCCCATCAGGATCCCGCCGCCCCACATCGCCCGTGATGAAATACCCGTCGCGAAACTCTTCCTTGTTCTTCTCCGGCATGCGCCAGTACCCGCCGAACACGCTGGGCCCGCGTATCTCGATCACGCCCGTCTCTTCACCGCCGCCAATCCGCAACTCAACTCCCGGCAGCGGATATCCCACTGATCCCGCAATGCGCTCGCCCTTCAGCGGATTCGACGTGATGATCACCGCCTCGCTCATCCCGTAGCGCTCGAGGATGCGCTGCCCCGTCCGCTCCTCGAACTCCGCAAACGTCGTGGGTAGCAACGGCGCCGAGCCCGAGATGAACACGCGCACATTGTCCGCCAGCTTGCGCGTGAATCCCGGGTTGGCGAGCAGGCGCGTGTAGAATGTCGGCACTCCCATCATCACCGTCGCGCGTTTCAGCCCAGCGAGCACCTCTGCGTCGACAAACTTCGGCAGCCAGATCATCGGACAGCCCGACAGGAACGCGCAGTGCATCGCCACGAACAGCCCGTGCACGTGGAAGATCGGCAGGGCATGCAACAGCACATCCTTCGGCGTGAACGCCCAGATCTCATGCAGCGCCACCGCATTCGCCGCGAGATTGCCGTGTGTCAGCATCGCCCCCTTGGAGCGCCCGGTCGTCCCGCTGGTGTAGATCAGCGACGCAAGATCATCCGCCCCGCGAGGTACAGACATTTCGAGCGGCGCAGCGCTTGCCGACTCTCTCACGAACGCCACCGCATCCGTGATGAGCACGGTGGGCTCTGCGTCCTTGATGAAATACTCAACCTCGCTCGCCGTGTAGGCAGAGTTGAGCGGCAGGAACACTGCCCCTGCCTTCAGGGTGGCGAGATAGATCACCACGGCCTCGACGCTCTTCTCCACCTGCATCGCAACGCGATCGCCCTGCTTCACGCCATCGGCCACCAGCCGCCCCGCAACCAGCGCCGCCTGCCACTCCAATTCGCCATAGCTGATCTCGCGTCCATCACTCAGGATGAAGCAGGCCTTCGCCCGATCCGCGGGAAAGCCGCCCGCGAGCAGATCATAAAGATTGGCCGACATCGCCATGCTCCTTCAGCCGCCCATCAGCGCGCGGACCGCCAGATAAAGAACGGACGGCCCCACAAGACAGCCCACGCCCGTATAGAATGTCGACGTCAGCGCGCCATAGGGAACCAGCTTCGGATCGGTCGCCGCCAGCCCAGCGGTAACGCCGCTTGTCGTTCCCATCATGCCCCCGAACACCATGGCCGAGCGCGGATTGTCCAGCCCGATATGCCGCGCGATCATCGGCGTCGCCACCATCACCAGCACGGCCTTCAGCACGCCCGTGCCAATCGATAGCGCCATGACATCCGAACTCGCGCCCAGCGCCGCGCCCGTCACCGGCCCCACGATGTAAGTCACCGCCCCCGCACCAATCGTCGTCAACGACACGGCGTCCGAATATCCAAAGCTCCACGCCACCGCGGCGCCAACTACAAACGGCAGCGCAATGCCGATCACAATCGACACGGCGCCAACCATCCCCGCCTTGCGCGCCTCGGCAACATCCACATCGAACGCTGTCGCCACAATGGCGAAGTCCCGCAGCATCGCGCCACCCATGATGCCGATCCCCGCAAACAGCGGCAGGTCGACAACCCCCTTCGTGCCGCCCGTCATCGTCCCACCGACCCACGCCAGAACGAGTCCGATCACAATGGCGATAGCCGAGCCATGGATGCGGCCCATTGTGAGGTGCTTCGAGACGAAATAGGCCGCGAACATGATCGCGCCCACAACGACGAACGCGATCAGCAGGCCCTGCGCCGCTATCGTTCCCTGAAGAACGTCGATCACTGGCCGGCCTCGTCAGGCTTCCTGCGGCCAGCCAGCAGCGGCACGCACGCAAAACTCAAGGCCACGGCAACAACGCCCGCCACGAGCACAACGGGCCCGCCCTTCACGGCCGCCACCACGTTCTGCTGCGCCGCCATCGCCACCACGATGGGAATGTACATCAGCGACCAGAACTCCACGCCGAACTTGAAGCCCGGCGACAGCCCACCCGCCTTCACCATCCACCAGCGGATCGCCACCAGCAGCAGCATCGCAATGCCAACCCCGCCGACATTCGCCTTCACGCCGATGGCAAGCCCCAGCAGGTCGCCTAGCGCTGCGCCCACAACCGTGCAGAGCGCCAGGATGGCGACGCCGTAGATAACCATGTCTCTCCCCTCGCCGCCGCGTGTCTCAGCCGCCGCGTACGTCCACATGCCGCCGGCATTTCATCAGCGGCTGGATCTTCCGCCCGAAGTCATCCATGCCCCGCACAAAATCATCGAACGTCAGCAGCACGCCGGATGTGCCCGGCACTTCAGCCACCTCGTCCAGCATGCGCGCAATGCTGGCGTACGAGCCGACCAGCGTGCCCATGTTGAGGTTCACCGCGCTGGTCGGATCAGCCAGCTGCGTAGTGTTGGTCTGCGCCCCGCCCTTGGCGTTTGGCGCGGCCTGGTTCGCCAGCCACTTGGTCGCGTCCTTGTCCTCACCGGCGCGATAATGCTGCCACTTCGCCATCGCCTTCTCGTCGGTGTCGTCAGCGATCACCATCATCAGCAGGTAGGAGCCAACCTTCCGCCCCGTCTTCGCCGCCGCCGCCTCCAGCCGTTTGTTCACCGGCGCGAACGCCGTCGGCGTGTTGACGCCCACGCCCAGCGCAAACGCATAGTCAGCATACTGCGCTGTGAACGCGAGCCCCGGATCGCTCGACCCCGCGCAGATCAGCTTCACGCCCGCCGCATTCGGCCGCACGAGGCAATCTTCCATCTGGTAGTACTTGCCCTTGAAGTCAGACCGCCCCGTATCCAGCAGCTCCCGAAGGATTGTCGCGTACTCGGCAAGCACATTGTAGCGATCCTGATAGTGCCCATCGCCCGGCCACAGACCCATCTGGTCATACTCGGCCTTCTGCCAACCGGTTATCAGGTTGATGCCGAACCGGCCCGGCGCGATGCTATCAATCGTCGCCGCCATCCGCGCCACCATAGCCGGCGGAAAGATCAACGTCGGAGCCGTCGCAAAGATCTTGATGCGCTCGGTGACGGCCGCGAGCCCCGCCATCAGCGTGAAGCTCTCGAGATTGTATTCCCAGAACTGCGTCTTGCCGCCGAAGCCGCGCAGCTTGATCATCGACAGCGCAAAATCGAGCCCGAACCGGTCGGCCGCCTGCGTCACCGTCTTGTTCAGCTCGAACGTCGGCATGTATTGGGGCGAGTTCTCCGACAGGAGCCAGCCATTGTTGCCAATCGGAACGAAGACGCCGACTTCCATCTGCGACATGTTCAGCCTCCAGAGACGCGGCCGAGAAACTTCAGCAGCGCCGAATTGAACCGTTCAGGGTCCGTCACGCTCATCGCATGGCCGCCCCAATCCATGACGTCGAGCGTGGCATTCGGAAGGCGTTCCGCCAAGCGCCGCGAGCAAGTGACAGGCACCAGCATGTCGTCCGCAGACGCCGAGACAAGCACCGGCGCCGTTATCTTCGGCAACTTCGCGTCGATATCGAACGCTGCCAGCGCCGAAATCCGCTCCAGCACCACGTCAACACTGGGGAACGATTTGAGATGGTGAACTTCCTCATGGTCCAGCCGCGCCGTGTTTTCGGAAATCCAGGTGGCGGGATATAGGAAGATAGGCTGCGCCCGCACATAGGCCCGCCGCCCCGATTTCTTAAGCAACTCGATCCGCGCCTCGAAACATCGTGCTGTGTGCGGGTCCATCCGGCTCCACGCGTTCACCGCCACAACGCTCGCCACCCGCTTCGGGGCCTTCAGCGCCAGCGCAAACGCCGCCAGCGCCCCCGCCGCATGCCCCACGATGTGCGCCGCCTTCACCTTCGCCGCATCCATCACGATGCGGATATCCTCCCCCATCGCCGCGACCGAATGCGGTTCGGTCAACGTGCGCACCGAGCGCGCCGTGCCGCGATGATCGTACAGGACTACGCGATACCGCTTCGCCAGCAACTCCGCCTGCGGCATCCAGAACGCAGCGGAGCCCCCAAGGCCAGAGGAGAACAGCACAGCAGGCGCATCGGACGGGCCGAGCGCGTCATACCAGAGGCCGTCCGCCGTAAGCGCCACGCCTACTTCTTCCCGATATGCGCGATCGACCCGATTTCCACCAGCGCATCCGGCCTCACCAGCCCGCACACGATGCACCAGCGCGCCGGCTTGTCGCCCGGAAAATACTCCGCATAGACCTTGTTCATCGCGCCATAGTCGTCCCACGATTTCAGCATGATGTTGTTCATGGTCACATCGTCCATCGTCCCGCCGGCCGTCTCCACCACCGACTTGATCACTTCGAGGATATGCCGCGTCTGCGCCTCAGCATTGCCCGGATAGAGAATGTTGTTGTCCTTGTCGAAAGCCAGCGTGCCGGACACATAGACAATCCCATCCGCCACCGTCCCCGGCGAAAACGGCGCAATCGGCTTGTGCGTGCCAGGCGGCAGGACGATTTTCTTGGGCATGGACGACTCCTCAGGCGATCAGCTAGCTGGACGGATTACGGCAAGGATTTGCGTATGGCGTACATGATCCACATAACGCGCGACGTGGACGGCCTCGAAAGCGTGCAGGAGATTCCGATCGAGGATTGGGTGAATGCGGTGAGCCGCATTGACGGCGTGCGACTCGCGGAAGGCGACTATTCCGTGCGCTTGCCGGAAACGGGGCAGGTCTTCGTCATGCGGAACAATGGCGGCGACGCGGAGCTCCACATTCCGCAGACTGGCGAGTGGCGCCGCGTCTTCCGCTGGGACGCAGAAGGCATCCAGTTCGTCGGCATGGAGGAGTTTGGAACCGACCCCTTTTGCCAGCTCCGCTCCGTCGCACGCGCCCTCGCGGCGGCGCTGGGTGCAGTCATGCGCGGCGAGGATGGCAGGATATTCGACTGACGCCATGCGCTAGCCCTTCTCCGGCCGCTGCCCGAACGATCCCTTGAAATCGGCCACGGTGCTCACCCAGCCAAAGAACGTCTCGATGTTATAGATCGCCGCCTTCTGCACGAAATCCGGCCCGGCCTGGTGCGTCGCATCTTCCAGCACTGTCCCGAAGTATTCGAGGAAGAACCCGTCGCGCAGCGTCGACTCTACGCACACGTTCGTCGCAATGCCGGTGAAGATCAGATGCCGAATCCCACGCGAGCGGAGCACGGAATCCAGCTGCGAGTTGAAAAACCCCGAATACCGCGTCTTGTGCAGCACGATATCGCCCGGCTGCGGCTTCAGCTCGTCCACCAGCTCATAATCCCACCCGCCCCGCGCCAGCAGCTTGCCCTGCAGCTCCGGCCGCGCGCGCATCGTCTTCAGTGCGTTGGACTTGTGATAGTTCGGCGAGCCCGGCCCGCCTGCCTCGACATAATCGCAGTCCCAGCCATTCTGGAAAAAGATCACCTGCACGCCCGCCGCACGCGCCACCTCAAGCACCTGCTTGGTGTTCTCGATCACCTTCGCCGCGCCCGAAATGTCGAACCCTGCAAGATCCAGATACCCGCCCTTGGACGCATAGGCGTTCTGCATGTCGATCACGATCACGGCGGCCTTCGACGCCGGCACGGCAACCGGTTCGGGCCGGGCAGGCAGCATGACGATATCGTTGGCAGCGTCGTCGGCCATGATCGCTCCTTGCAACTCAGGCAGCATGACATAGCCTTGCCCGGCGCCAACCCGTCTCGCGTGGAAACAGAGCCAATGCCCGAAGGTCATGCAAAGCCCCACGAAATTCCGCTGCCGGGAGCATCGCTCGACCAGCTGTTCCGCACTGCTCGTAGCTACAACGCGTTCGAGCCCGAAGCCCTGCCCAACGCCCTGCTGCACGAGATGTACGAACTGACGAAATGGGGACCGACCGCCTCCAACGGCAATCCAGCCCGCTTCGTCTTCCTGGTGAGCCCCGAGGCAAAGGCTCGCCTTGCCCCGCACATGTCCTCGTCCAACCGGCCGAAGACTCTCGCAGCACCGGTCAACGTGATCATCGCCTACGACCTCGATTTCTGGAAACTCACGCCCCAGCTCTTCCCCCACAAGCCCGAAGCCGGAAGCTGGTTCTCCTCCAGCCCGGAGGCTGCGTTTGAGAGCGCGCTGCGCAACGGCTCGCTGCAGGCGGCATATCTGATGATGGCCGCGCGCTCGCTCGGCCTCGACTGCGGCCCGATGAGCGGCTTCAAGCCCGACGGCGTCAACGCGGAGTTCTTCAAGGACATCAGCTGGCGCGCCAACTTCATCTGCAACATCGGCTACGGCACGACCGAAAACCTCTTTGGCCGCCTGCCGCGCCTTCCATTTGACCAAGCGTGCCAGGTGCTCTGATGTCCGGACCGATCGACAAATCCCTCCGCGAGCGCGCCGCCCGCGTCATCCCCGGCGGTATGTATGGCCACCAGTCCGCCGCCAGCCTCCCCGCGAACTATCCGCAATTCTTCGCCCGCGCCGAAGGCCCGTGGCTCTGGGACGTCGATGGCAATCGCTATCTCGACTTCATGTGCGCCTACGGCCCGCAATTGTTCGGCTATGCCCACCCCGGCATCGACGCCGCCTATGCCGACCAGATGCGCGTGGGCGATGCGATGACAGGCCCCTCCGCCCTCATGGTCGAACTCGCCGAAGCCTTCACCGGCATGGTCAGCCACGCGACATGGGCGATGTTCTGCAAGAACGGCTCCGACGCCACCACCATCGCGCTCATGGCCGCCCGCGCGCAGACCAAGCGCAGCGCCATCGTACGCGCAACCGGCGCCTATCACGGCGCCCAACCCTGGTCGAACCCGCGTCCGGCCGGCACTTCACCGGGAGACCGCGCCGGCCAGCACTTCTGCACGTACAACGATATTGCCAGCCTTGAGGAAGCCGTCGGTGCCGCCGGCGATGATCTCGCCGCCATCTTCGTCTCGCCCTTCCGGCACGACACCTTCCAGGACCAGTTCCTGCCCACCCGAGAGTTCGCCCAGCGCTGCCGCGACCTCGCCAACAAAACAGGCGCCCTCTTGATCGTCGACGACGTGCGTGGCGGCTTCCGCGTATCGCGCGACTGCAGTTGGTCCATCGTCGGCGTCGAGCCCGACATGTCCTGCTGGGGCAAGACCATCGCCAACGGCCACCCAATATCCGCCGTACTGGGCTCAGAGCGCGCCCGCCCCGGCGCTTCCTCGATCTTCACCACCGGCTCATACTGGTTCGCCGCCGCCGCCATGGCCGCCAGCCTCGCCACGCTGAAATTGATCCGTGAGACGGACTATCTCGAACGCCTCAACGCCATGGGCGACCAACTGCGCGCTGGCCTCGATGAACGCGCGAAGGCCCACAGCTTCTCCATCCGCCAGACGGGCCCCAGCCCCATGCCGCAGATCCTGTTCGACGACGATCCCGACTATCGCGTCGGCTATGGCTGGTGTTCGGAAATGCTGAAGCGCGGCGTCTACACCCACCCTTGGCACAACATGTTCCTGTCGGCTGCAATGACTGAAACGGAGATCGCCTTCGCACTCTCTGCGGCAGAAGAAAGCTTCAAGGCCCTGCGTGCGTCAGTGAACACGCTGCAGCCCCACGCGATGTTCGCGAAGAAGTAGTCGCCGCAAGACAAAACTCCTCCCCCTTTCGGGAGAGGAGCTTGCTTCAGGCCGCTGAACTCAATCCTATTCCGCGTGCTGCGGCGGGGGCAGGTGCTCGATCAGCCCTACCTCCTCCTTCCCGCGCTTCTTCCGTCCCGCGCCCGGCATCCGCGCCGCGAGCCAGCGGCACACGACATAGAACACCGGGGTGAAGATCAGGCCGAAGAACGTCACGCCCAGCATCCCGAAGAACACCGACGTGCCCAGCGCCTGGCGCATCTCCTGCCCCGGACCCGTCGCCAGCATCAGCGGAATGACGCCGAAGATGAAGGCGAACGACGTCATCAGGATCGGACGAAGCCGCGTGCGCGCAGCTTCAACAGCTGCCTCGAACCGGTTCTTGCCCTGATCCTCCGCCTGCTTCGCGAACTCCACGATCAGGATCGCGTTCTTCGAAGCCAGCGCGACCAGCACCAGCAATCCCACCTGCGTGAGAATGTTGTTGTCGAAGCCACGGATGTTCACGCCGATGATCGCAGCGAGGATACACATCGGCACGATCAGGATCACCGCGAGCGGCAGCGTGAACGCCTCGTACTGGGCCGCCAGCACCAGGAACACCAGCACCACCGCCATAAGGAACACGATGGAGCCCGTGTCTCCCTGCGACTTCTCCTGCAGCGCAAGCTCGGTCCATTCATAGCTGAACCCTTCAGGCAGCTGCGCCGCATAACCTTCCATCGCCGTGAGCGCAGCACCGGAAGAAACGCCCGGAGCCGGGGCGCCCTGGATCTCCGCTGCGGGGAACAGGTTGAACCGCACGACGCGCACAGGTCCCGTGTCGTCCTTCAGCGTCGCAACCGATCCCAGCGGAACCATGCCGCCATTCACCGACCTGACTTTCAGGTTGGCGATATCGCTCACATCGTCGCGCAGGTCAGGCTCGGCCTGCGCCGTCACGCGAAACGTGCGGCCCAGCATGTTGAAGTCGTTGACATAGGTGGAGCCGAGATACGTCCCCATCGCCCCAAACACTTCGGAAGGATCGACGCCCAGCATCAGCGCTTTCTCGCGATCAAGCTCGACGGTCACGCGCGGGCTGCCGGTGGTGAAGCCGGGGAACACCCCCGTCACCGGCGCGCCGGGCTGGCTAGCGGCGCCAACGATCTGCATCTGCGCCTGCTCAAGCGCCTGATAGCCCGCGCCCGAACGATCCTGCAGCATCATCTTGAAGCCGCCGCCATTGCCCATACCCTGCACCGCAGGCGGCGCCAGAACGAACACGTTGGCCTCTTCAATCGCGCCCATAGCCCCCATGATCTGGCCCGCCATGTTCTGCGCGCTCAATCCAGAGCCACGCTCTTCCCAAGGTTTCAGACGGATGAACATCACGCCCGCATTGGATGCGTTGGTGAAGCTCGCGCCGTCCATGCCCGCGAAGGCGGCCACCATGTCCACGCCATCGGTCTGCGCCAGCTGAGCCGCAGCACGGTTGACCACCGCGTCCGTCCGCTCCAGCGAAGCGCCGGCCGGAAGCTGGATCACGCCGATGAGGAAGCCCTGGTCCTGATCGGGAATGAACCCGGTGGGCGTCTCCGTCAGGCGCCAGCCGGTAAGGCCCAGCAGCGCCGCATAGACCACCAGCATGATAGCGGACATGCGGATCAGGCGGCTGGTGAGACGGCCATAGCGGTCAGCCAGCCACTCGAAGCTCTGGTTGAACTTCGCGGCAACCCACATCAACGGCGCAAGCAGGCCGCGCGGCTTCGCGGGAGCGTGGCTGTGCGGCTTAAGCAGCATCGCCGCCAGCGCCGGCGACAGCGTCAGCGAGACGAGCAGCGAGACAGAAGCCGCCGTCGCGATGGCGACCGCAAACTGCCGGAAGAACACGCCGGGGATGCCAGAGACGAACGCCGCCGGGATGAACACCGCAAGCAGCACGAGGCCAATGGCCACAAGTGCGCCAGAGACCTCCTCCATCGTCTTGTAGGCCGCCTCCTTCGGCGACATGCCAAGCCGGATGTTTCGTTCCACGTTCTCGACCACGACGATGGCGTCATCGACCACGATGCCGACCGCCAGCACGAGCGCGAACAGCGATAGCGAGTTGATCGAATACCCCAGCAGCAGCTGGACAAGGAACGTCGCCACCAGCGCGATCGGGATCGCGATGATCGGAATGATCGCCGCGCGCCATGTCTGCAGGAATACCACGACGACGATGACGACGAGGAAGATCGCCTCGATCAGCGTGTGCTGCACGGCCTCGACCGACGCCTCGACATATTCCGTCGGGTTGTAAGGAATGGACCATTCGACGCCGGCCGGGAAGCTCGGCTCGGCGGCCTTCACGGCCTCGATCACGGCGTGCGACGCATTGAGCGCATTCGCGCCCGGCGAGGGGGTGATCGCCATGGCGATGCCGCGGTCGCCGCCGAAATAGCCGCGGATGGAATAGTCCTGCGAGCCAAGCTCGATCCGGGCCACATCGCGCAGGTAAGTCACCTGCCCGTCAGCCGAACGCTTGATGACGACCTGGCCAAACTCTTCGGCCGTCTTCAGCCGGCCTTCCACCTGCACGGGGAGTTCGTTCACAACGCCCGTGTCGAACGGAGGCGAGCCCACCGAACCACCCGCTGCCTGGATGTTCTGCGCGCGCAGCGCTGCAACGATTTCAGTCGCCGTAAGATCGCGCGCAGCCGCCTTGCCCGGGTCGATCCAGACGCGCATCGAATAGAGCCCGCCGCCGAACACCTGCACGCCGCCAACGCCCTCGATGCGCAGCAGACGATCCTTGAGAACCGAGGTGGCGAAGTTGCCGATCATGTCGATGTCGGCATTCGGCTGCTTCGACGTCAGCGCCACGAGCAACAGAAAGCCCGTATCCTGCTTTAACACCTGCACGCCGCCCTGCCGTACCTGGTCCGGCAATCGCGGCTCGGCCAGCGCAACGCGGTTCTGCACCAGCACCTGAGCCGTATCGAGGTTTGTCCCCGGCTTGAACGTCACCGTGATCTGCGCCGTCCCATTGGACGACGACGAGGTGATATAGAGCATGTCCTCGACGCCGTTGATCTCCTGCTCGATCGGAGCAGCGACCGTCTCGGCCAGCGTTTCGGCGGACGCGCCCGGATACGCCGCCATCACCATCACCGATGGCGGGGCAATGTCGGGATACTGGGCCAGCGGCAACTGCGGGAATGCGAACAGTCCCAGCAGCGTGATGAACACGGATATGACGCCGGCAAAGATCGGCCGGTCGATGAAGAATCGAGAAAAGCGCATGGGGAGGCGTCCTGTGCAGGTCGCGCCAGCTCTGTCGGCCGGTCGCGACCAGAATTGTCTTCAGTAGTCTATTGCTGGCGCGTGGTGGCTTCGAGCGCGGCGGTGACCGTGGTCAGCCGTGCATCGACAACCGCACCCGGCATCGCGCGCTGCGTGCCGTTCACGATCACGCGGTCAGACGGCAGAAGGCCCGAACGCACAACGCGAAGGCCATCAACAATCGGCCCCACCTCGAGCGTTCGCGATTCCACCGTTCCGTTCGCATCCACGACCAGCGCCGTCTTCAACGCTCCGGCCGAAACGACAGCGGATTCCGGGATCAGCATGGCCGCGTAGGCAGCGGAGCTTTCAACACGCGCGCGTCCGAACATGCCCGGCTTCAGGAAGCCTTCGGGGTTGTCCACCTTGGCCCGCATGCGCACCGAGCCCGAACTGGAGTCGATCACCGCATCCGAGAAATCGACCGTGCCGGTCCAGCTGTATTCGGTTTCGTCCTGCAGACGGATTTCCACCTTCCCGCCAGACTTCTCCACCTGGCGCTGGTAGCTCAGCAGTTGCGCTTCGGAGGCTTCGAACTCGAAGTGGATCGGATCGGAAGCGACAATCGTCGTCAGGATGTCGGCCGCCGATGTGCCGCCCGAGATGACGTTGCCGGCGTCAACCCGGCGATCCGAGATGAAGCCGGAAGCGGGCGCCGTCACGCGCGTGAACTCAACGTCCAGCCTGCGTGCAGAGACAGCCGCCTCGGCGATGTCGAGCGACGCCCGGCGCTGGTCATAGTCCTGGCGGGAAATCGCTCCATCCTTCATCAGGATCTCGGCGCGCTCGAAGGCGCGACGTGCGAGTTCGAGGTCAGCGGTGGCCGACGCGAGCGCCGCTTGCGCCGGACGCGGATCGAGCGTGAACAGCAGCTGGCCCTTCGCCACGCGCTGGCCTTCAGCGAAATGGGCGGCCTGGATGAATCCACCGGCGCGGGCCCGAACCTCGACCCTTTGGGTAGCTTCGAACCGGCCAGTGAACTCGTCCCAGTCCGTAACATCCTGCTGGAGGGGCGTGGCCACGCTGACCTGGGGAGCAGGTGGGGCAGCTGGCGCGGCGACGCTCGGCGAGCAGGCGGCAAGTGACGTAGCGGCAATCAATGCGCCGAAAAACATCTTGAAGTCGTTAGGCATTTTTGGCCCCTGGGGAGGAGTATCAGACCTGGAGGTCCTGTGATTTTTGCAGGCTGTCGCCACTTTTGGGCTTATTCGCCCATTGGAAGTCAACGACCGTTGACATAAATTAGGAACCGGACGACTAAGTCAACAGGCGTTGACAAGAATATTTCTCGACGGAGTCGGAATGTCGGTAGGCGCACTTGTTCGGAGACGGGACTCGACCGCAACGCGTGCGGCCCTTCTGAAAGCTGCGACCGTCCACTTCGCCCGCGAGGCCTACGACAGCGTCAGCCTGCGCAGCATCGCCGCCGAAGCAAACGTCGATGTGTCCCTCGTCTCCCGCTACTTCGGCAGCAAGGAGGAACTCTTCGCCGCCGTGCTCGCCGGCTGCCCCGGCCCTGACGAAATGTTCGTTGGTGACCTCAAGGATTTCGGCGCGCGTGTTGCGCGCATGCTCGTCGACGACTCACTGCATCAGGACAAGCCGGACATCTTCCTGATCATGCTGCACTCGGCCGACCACCCCGTCGCCGCCGAGGCAGTCCGCAAGTCGGGCGAAGAACGCTTCTTCGGTCCATTCGAACGCTATCTCGGCGGAAAGAATGCACCGGAGCGCGTGCGCCTCGCCGCATCGATCATCAAAGGCGTCGTGATGGATCGCCTGATCTCCGACGATCTCGGCCTCACGCCCAAGGCGCGCGAACGCTTCCGGGCACGCCTGGCCAAGACGCTTCAAGCCGTGATCGAGGAATAGTCCGTCAGGACTTCCGTGTCCGCTTTGCCGGCGCCTTCGCCTGCTTGCGCTCATCCATCCGACGCTGGCACAGCTCAATGAAGCCGCCGGCCATGAAGCTCGCCATCCGGTCCTTCGCCGCGTCGAAATCGTCCGACTTGCACAGTCCGTTCGACAGCCGGTCGAGACGGCCCGAACGCGCCAACGTCAGCATCAGCCCGCCCGACACGAAGTGGTAGCCCCAGAAGATGTCCTCCTCCGGACAGTCCGGCATCGCCTTCTTCAGCAGGCCGACCAGCTTGAGCACGACCTTGTCGAAGTGTTCGTCCATGAGCGCTGCGCCATCCGGCATGTTTGCCGCCTGCGCGCCCAGCTTGCCGTAGTTGCGCCAGCCCTCGCCGCCATTGCCATAGAGTTCTAGGTCGGTGTCGAGGAAGGCCCGCAGCGCGCCTTCCACCGTGGGTTTGCCGTCGCTTTCCTTCTCGTATGCGTCAAGCGCATCCGTCCGCCGCTGGCTGGTCACCGGCGCGCGTCGCGCAAACACCGTGTCGAAAAGCTTTTTCTTGTCGGTGAAGTAGTAGTTCATCAGCGTGTGGTGCACGCCCACCCGCTGGGCCACATCCTTCAGCGTCACGCCATAAAGGCCGTGCTTTGAGAACAGGTGCTCGGCCGCGTCGAGGATCTGTTCCATCATCTCCGCGCGCTGCTCGGCCTTTTTCGAGCGCTTGACCTTTGTAGGGGCCGAAACCGGCATGTCTGTCTCCGACTGTGCCCGACCCGGTTCGCACCGGCCTGTCGGTTTGACAAGTCTCAGGGCGCCTGTTCGGCGCCGAACTCCTTGCGGAGCCTCCGTTTGTCTATCTTTCCGGTCGCCGCGAGGGGAATTCTGGGCAACCTGACGACTGCGTCAGGCGTCCACCATGTTGGCACCCGTCCGCGCAGCAGGCCAAGAAGCGCGTCGTCCGTTACGTCATGCCCGTCACGAATCTCGACGATCAGAACGGGCCGCTCGCTCCATTTGGAATGCTGCCGTGCAATCACCGCCACCTGCGCCACGGCTGGCGAGGTTCCGATGATGGCCTCAATCTCCGCCGGATTGATCCATTCCCCGCCGGACTTGATCAGGTCCTTGGCTCGGCCGGTGATGTAGAGCGACCCGTCCGCACCGATCCGCGCAAGGTCGCCTGTGTCGAACCAGCCATCAGCGTCCACCGCCGCCTGGTCCATGCCGTAGTACCGGTTCACGATGCTATGGCCCTTCACATGAAGCCGGCCTTCCATGTCGCGCTGCACCGGAAGGGCGTTGCCCTCCGCGTCCTTGAGCGACACATCGACGCCCAGCGCGATACGGCCCGCCGTAGCCGCCGAGCGCTGCGACAAGGCAGCGGGCGCGATCGCGCCGATCGGCGTCAGCTCCGTCATGCCCCAGCTTGTCTGCACGATGGCGCCGGTGCGCTTTTCGATACGGTCCATCAGCTGCTCGGGCATGGGGGCGCCGCCCACCATGATCCGCTTCAGCGTGGGAACGTCGCCCCCCTTTTCGTCAAGATGATCGACTAGGCCCAGCCACACGGTTGGCACACCCACGGCAATCGTCGCGCCCTCCGACATGATCAACCGCGCCAGGCTGGCGCCGTCCAGATTGCGCCCCGGCAGAATAAGACTCGCCCCACAGGCCGGCGCCGCAAACGGCAGGCCCCAGCCATTGGCGTGGAACATCGGCACGACCATAAGCACGCGATCGTCAACCGTCGTCCCGATCACATCCGCCTGCAACGCGCGCAGCGTGTGTAGATAGGAGGAACGATGCGTGTAGACGACGCCCTTGGGCTCGCCCGTAGTGCCCGAAGTGAAGCAAAGACCAGCCGGCGCATTCTCGTCGAACGCGCCCCAGACAACCGGCGCGCCGCCTTCCATCTCGTCACGCAGGATCACCGACACCGGCGAGTTCAGCGATTCAACATCCACCGCCTCGTCGATCACGATCATACGCGAAATCGACGGCGCCAGCCGCGACAGCTCCACGCCCATCGCCGCGAGGCTGGCCGACACAACCAGCAGCCGGCATTCCGCCTGCCGCACCATGCTGGCCAGCGTCTCCGGCGACAGCCGCGGATTGAGCGTGTGAACCACAGCTCCCATCCCGGCGATCCCATACCATGCCTCGACATGCCCCTGCGTGTTCCAGGCCAATGTCGCAACGCGATCACCTAGCTTGACGCCCAACTGGCGCAGGCTGGCCGAGAAAGCGTGCGCGCGCACGATCAGCTGCTCATAGCTGCAGCGAAGGATCGTGCCGCTGTCAGTCGCGGTGACGAGCCCAGACTGCGGATGCCACTTCGCCGCGTGCTCCAGCAGGCGGTTCAGCGTCAGCGCATAGTCCTGGACGTAGGGTTGTTGCATAGGTGACTGCATCACGGACATTGACCATAGGCGCCCGGCGCGGGCTTGGAGCCGTCGGCCAGCGGAAGCGTGGGAGACGCCAGGCCGATATTCCAGTTCCACGCCTGATCACCCGCAAGACGGCGGCGTTTCACCACCTCCTCCTGCAGCGTGTAGCGACCAGCCATCGCATCACGCCCGGCCTTGGGCTCGCCGACAAAGGCAACGAAGTTGCGCTCAGCGCCATAGGCAGCCCATTCAGCAGCGCCTGAAGCGCGCGGAGCGCCGTCTCGCGCGAACGAAGTCCAGTAATCGATCATCGCGACCGACAGGGCGTTCTCCTGCTTGCTGTCGGGAGAGCGCGGCCAGTAGAGGGGTACATCGTCCATCGTGCCGAACACGTAGGGCAGCTCGGCGGCGTGGAAGGCGTGCAAGCCCAGCGCGTCCGCGGCGGGATAGCCGTGATCGAACACATAAAGGAATGACGGCGCGCCGACCTCCGTCTGCTTGCGCACCAGCCGCTCCGCCGTCCAGCCATAAAGCGCATCGCGCGTCGCAGCCAGAATCGACTCGCCCGTGTCGCTGGACGGATAGAGCCTGAGATAAAGCGGGGCGAGATCGCCATAGCGGCAGGTGATCGCCGCCTCGTAGGCAGCAGCACTCGAAGGCGTTGGTGCAGCCAGCACGCGCAACGAACGGATCTCCCCGCTGTTGAATCCCGCCAGCACCGGAACCCGCGCCTGTTCGCCCCGGTCAAACGTATCGACCAGTTGCCGCTCGAGCGCCCAGCCATCGACAGCCCCGAACGGTGCAAAGCCAGCCGCCGCTGCGGCTGCTGTCAGCTCACGTGCATCCATCGCGCGCATCGCGGCAATGTCGGCCGCCTTCAGCGCGCCTTGCAGATAAGTCCCAACCTGCTCCGCCGCCGGCAGTCCATGCACCGGCTGCCTCAGCGCCGGCGTGTTGATCATGTAGGCGCTCTGCAGGATCGCCTTGTGGAACAGCCCGTCGGCAAGCGGGGAGGCCATCAGGTACATCGCGCTGAGCCCGCCAGCGGATTCGCCCATGATGGTGACGTTCCCGGGATCGCCGCCAAAACTTGCGATATTGGCCCGCACCCACTTCAACGCCTCGATCTGGTCGAGCAGCCCATAATTCCCCGAAACCCCATTCGGCGTCTCGGCGCTGAGCTGCGGATGCGCCAGATAGCCCAGCACGCCGACGCGATAGTTGATCGAAACAACGACCACCCCCTCGCGCGCCATCGCCGCACCATCATACATCGGCGAAGCATTGTGCCCGCCGCTAAGCGCGCCGCCATGAATCCACACGATCACCGGCGCCTTCCCCGCGCCAGGCGTCCACACATTGAGAGCGAGGCAGTCCTCGCTCATCGACGGCGGATCGTCCGCATAGATGCTGCCGGGAACCGACTTGCCCTGAATGCACGCCGGCCCCGCCCGCGTCGCGTCCCGCACGCCCTCCCAGGCCCCCGCCGCCACAGGCGCCTTCCAGCGTTCCGCGCGCGCATACGGAATCCCGAGATACGCGCTGACGCCCTCGGCCGCCGCCCCCTGCAGCTGCCCCTGCGGCGTCGTCATCAGCGACGTCTCGACATGCGCGCACGCGCCCGCCAGCACAAACGCCGCCACCGTAGCCGCCCGGGCCAGTGCGAGCCTCATGCTGTCGCCCTCGCCAGCTTCTCTTCACGCCCCAGCGCGCGCATCAGCAGCACAAACATGAACACCGCCAACGCATAGAACGGAACCAGCGTGTAGAACGCCAGCTGCAGCGGATTGTCATGTCCCTGCGCACTGAACATGTCGCTCATGGCGCCCAGATAAGTGGGCCCAAAGCCGAGCCCGATCAGGTTCATGATCAGCAGCAGGATGGCGCCCGCCAGCGTACGCTGCGCCGGCTCCACCTTTGCCTGCACCAGCGCCACGGCCGGCGACAGGTAGAAATAGTTGAGCGCGGTGGGCAGGGCGAGGAACACCAGCGCCAGAGGCCAGTCCGGCGCCCAGACAAACGCCGCAAACAGCGGCGCCGCAAAACACAACGCCACCGCCGGCAGGATCGCGTACGCCTTCTGCGACTTCGGCGCCATGCGATCCAGAAGCCAGCCCGAGACAAACACGCCCGCGCCAATGCCCAACCCGATCAGGATCGCATACCACACCGCGACCTCTTCCAGCGTCATGCCCTTCTCACGCATCAGGAACAGCGTGGTGAAGTTGAGCACGGCATAGGTGATGAACTGCGTCGCCGCCGCAGCCAGCGCGACCAGCAAAAGGATCGGCCGCGTCAGGAACATGCCGAACGTCTTCCAGAAACCGGTAGGCGCCTGCGGCGCGCTGACGGCCGCCACGGGAGCCGGGGCCAACTGGGCAGCAGCCTTCGCCGCCTCCATCGCGCCTCGCTTTGGCTCACGAATGAAGAAGAACACCGCGACGCCAGCAACAACCCCGACAATGCCCAGCACGATGAACGCGTCGCGCCAGCTATAGGCCGCGGCCACGCTGGCGCCAAAGGCGACGCCGAGCGCCTGTCCAATCGGCGGGCCAAGGTTGTAGATACCGTAGGCCATCCCACGCCGATGCGCCGGGAAGTAATCCGCGATCATCGAGTAGGATGGCGGCACGCCGCCTGCCTCGCCGATGCCAACCGTCATCCGCGCCATCGCAAGTTCGGGATAGGTACGCGACAGACCACACGCGATGGTCGCGAGGCTCCAGAGCGTGCAGGCCGCGCCGACGATGCGGGCGCGATTGCCACGATCCGCCAGCCACGCCACCGGAAGGCCGATGACGCAGTAGAACGCGGCAAAGTAGAGCCCGCCAAGAAGGCCAAGCTCTCCATCGGTCAGCTTGAGATCGTCCTGGATCGGCTTGGACAGGATCGAGAGCAGCTGGCGATCAAGAAAGTTCAGCACATAGACCAGGCACAGCATGATCAGGGCGAACCATGCGCCCTGACCCACCTGATGTGCCTTCGCCGCGCCAGCGCCCTCGTTCGTTGCGATTGTCATTCACCCTGTCCCGGTCAGTTCTGATAGGAAAGACGAATACCAATCGTGCGCGGCGCCATCGTTCCGAACCGGCTGGCGACAAACGCCTCGGGGTGAATGTAGGTGATGCTGTCATCGTCCAGCGCGTTCTCGACATAGACCTGCGCACCAACGTCACCGAACTTCATGCCGAGGCTGGCGTTGAGACGGCCATAGCTGTCGGTGAAGCCATAGAGCGGGCTGGGTATGGTAGGACGGCCCGGAACATTCGGCAGCATGTTGGGATAATCGCCGACGTGCGCATAGTTGACGATCAGCGACGCTGGCACGTCCTGCATCAGGTTGAAGTCGAGCTTCGCCCACACCGAACCCTGAAACTCCGGCGAAGCCAGACGCGCATCCATCACGGCGCCCGAGATCGCAGCCTCCTGCACCGTCAGCTCCGTGACCTTGGCGTCGTTGAGCGCGCCGTTGAGGCCGAAGCTGAAATTGTCGTTCGGGAAGGCCGCAAGCTCGAACTCGATGCCCTGGCTGATCGCCTCGCCGATGTTGGTGGCGAACTGGATCGAGTCCGACTGGCGGTTCGCCTGCACCTGGATGTTGTCCCAGACGATGTAATAGGCGGCGACATGCGCGGTCAGGCGGTGGTCGAAGAAGTTGCCCTTCGCGCCAACCTCGTAGTTGATCAGGTTGTCGGATTCAGCCGACAGCGGAATGACGAGGTCAGTCGGGTCGACGATGCTCACGCGGCCGCCAGCGGCGTTCACCACCGGCGTGCGGAAGCCGGTCGAGACGGTGGCATAGGTGGTAAGGTCGGTGGTCGGCGCAAACGAGATGCTTGCCTTGTAAGAAGGCTTTGCCTCTTCGATCTTGCGGCCCGGGCCCGCTGTGAGCGGGAAGCGCTGCAGCGGCTGGTTGAACGGGAACAGCAGGTAGTTCGACTGATAGCCGCCCTCCGTATAGCCCTGCGCCGATGTGTTGCCATAGCGCATGCCGCCGGTGACCCAGAGCTGGTCGGAAAAGTTGTAGGTCAGCTCGCCGAACGCTGCGAGTTCATCGCTGTTGAAGTGCGCGTTTGTGACCGCAATGGTGTCGCCATCCGCTCCCGTGATGCGCAGCAGCTGCAGGAATTGCGGCGTCGAACGATACGTATAGTCCACGTCTAGACGGCGATCGAGGAAGAAGCCGCCGACCACCCACTCCCACGGCCCCTCGCCGGACGAGATCAGGCGCGCTTCCTGAACGAAAGTGCGCTGCTCACCCGCCGCATCGAGACCAAAGGCTGCCGCGCCGCCGAAGGTGCCGGCGAGGTCGACGAAGAACTCCTGGTCGTACATCGACAGCGTCGAGGACGAGACGAGCGTCGCCCAGTCGAAATCGTAATCCAGCGTGAAGTTGAAGTTGGCGATCTTGCCTGTGAAGCGATCCGGACGGATGGAGTTGCGCTTGTACTTGCCGAGCGCCGGGTTCTGCAGCGAAGCGTCCTGCGGAGCGCTGTCTTCGTAGGAGGCCAGGAAACGCAGCGACAGGCGGTCGGTCGGCTCCACCAGCAAGGTGATGCGGCCGCCCCAGTCTTCCAGCGTGTTCGAATTGTCGATGCCGGTGCCGACGTTGTCGATCCAGCCTTCCTCGTTGCGCGAGAAGCCGACGATGCGCAGAGCCGCCTGATCCTCGATGATCGGAATGTTGACCATGGCATTGTAGCGCTGGCGCAGACTGTCATCGCCCACCTGGCCGATATCGGCCAGCAGCGAGTACTGGAACTCGTCGAGATCCGGGTTCTTGTTCAGGATGCGCAGGGCGCCGGCAAGCGAACCGGAGCCGAACAGCGTGCCCTGCGGACCGCGCAGGAACTCCACCCGCTCGACATCGAACAGGTTGGGGTCGAGCACCGTGGAGTTGCCAATCGTGGAGATTGGCAGTTCGTCGATATAGATCGTCACCGAGCTTTGAAGGTTCGCGCCGTAGCCGTTGGTGGCGATGCCGCGCGCCGTGAAATTGTTGAAGTTCGCGCTCTGCTTGTTGAGGACCACGCCCGGCGTCGCCTGGGCAAGACCCTCATAGCCGACGATGCCTTCCTCCGTCAGCTGCTCCTGCGAGAACGCCGTGATGCTGAGCGGCACGTCCTGCACGCTTTCCTCGCGGCGCGTGGCGGTGACGACGACGACATCATTGCCGCGACTTTCCGAAGCCTGCTCTTCCGGCGGCTGCGGCGTCTCCTGCGCGTAGGCAGGAGCAAGCGCGGCGAAGGCCAGAACTGATGCTGAACCGAACAGGATAGTCTTCACGGTGCGTCCCTCCAGACGTCAAAAATTCAGCGCACGCGGCGATCGCGTGCTCGGCAATTGGGAAAGTGCGGACAGGCGACCCGGGGGCCGCCTGTCCAGTTGCGGGGTGGTTAGAACGATTTCTTGATGCCGACCTCGATCGTGCGGCCGAGCGGGTTGCCCATGAAGGGGTCGTACCCAAGCTCTTCCTGCGCCTTCGGCGGCATGCGGTCGAAGATGTTCGCAACCGTCGCCGTAAGCGCGAAGTCTTCGGCGAGCTGGAAGCGATAGGTGGCGTCGGTGGTGATCCAGTCTTCGCCATTCTCGCCGTACTGGATGCCAGCACGCTCGTCCCTGACGGCGGAGACATAGTTCACCGCCAGGCGGAAGTTGTGCACGTCCATCCGGTAGTTCGCGGCAAGGTTTGCGCGCAGCTCGGGAGCCGCAAGCGCGAAGGTGGCGAAGTTCAGCGTGCCGAGGCGATCGTCACCGGTGGTGATGACCACGCCGTCGAGCGACGTCGGGCCAGTCTTCAGCTCGGTGACCTGCGTCGCCGTGAAGTCGAGCGAGAGATCGCCCGGCCCGAACGGCATGCCGTAGCTAGCCTGGATGTCGAAGCCATTCGTCGTCTGTCCGGGGCCATTGCCGTACAGCGTCGTCACGGACGAGAAGCCGCTGGCGCCGCTCAGTCCCACTGCGCAGCTTCCGTTGAAGCTGATGCGGTTTACAAGAGGCTGAACGGTCGGGTCGCAGGTGGTGATCGTGCCGCCCGGGCCGTTGAAGACCAGGCTGGCGATCTGGTTCGGGTCAGCGATCTGGCCGATCTGGTCTTCCGTCTCGATATCGAAGTAGTCGACGATCAGGCGGAAGTCGTGATCGGGTGCGAACCCCTGGCTATCCCAGATGGCGCCGAAGTTCATGGCCGTCGCGGTTTCCGGCTTGATGCTGGCGTCCGTGACGAACCTCGCGCCGAGCCATTGGCCGCCGGCGACGGTGTACGTGCGGGCCGCAGCGGTTTGCGCGCCGGGGATCGCGCCGACAGGCGGCGTCTGGTAGTTGGTGCCGTAGGACGCGCGCAGCGACAGCGGGCCCCACACATCCCACTTGCCTGCCACCTTGTAGACGGTGGCGCCAAGGCCGCCAGAGAACTCCTCACGGCGCACGGCGGCCTGCAGGTTCACATTGTCGAGCACCGGAATCTGGAATTCGGCAAAGATGGAGGCCTGCTGCTGGTCGGCTGAGTTCGGCGGGTCCGGCACAAAGGCGATGAACGGGCCGGGCGCGTCCGGCGTGCAGCCGCGGAAGTTCGGGTTGTTGGTCGGCAGCGGGACAGCGCCCAGAGCGGGAGAGCCCACGCCGTTCTGGCTGGTCGTGCCGGTGGGCCATTCGCACTGGATCGAGCCGTTCATGAACTGGCTGTCGACTGTCTCGCGGCTCTCGAATTGACGGCCCTGCGCGCCAAGCGCCCAGCCGATCTCTCCACCCGGAAGCTGAATGCCGGACGAACCGTTGAAGACGAGGTCGAACGTCAGGTTGGACGAAACGGTCTCGATCTCGCGCGGGTCGAACAACCAGCGAGCAAGGTCAAGCGAGTTCTCCGTCCCCGCCACGTATTGCGGGTTGGCAAGGCCGAGCACGGGCTGGTTCGCGAATGAAGTCGCGAACGGGTTCCACCACTGGCACGCGCCGACGCCAGCCAGCGCGGCGTTCTGGGTCCCGAATGTGTTGGGATCGAGGTCCGGCGCGTTGCAGTTCGGTCCGCCGAATCCGTTCAGCGCCTGCTGGAAGCGGTAGCCGATGATGTCGGGGTGCGTGTTGAGGTTGATCGCCTGATTGTAGGTTACGGCAAAGTCGTAGCCGACCCCTTTTGCAATACCCGCCCAGTCACCCACCTTCCCGTCCAGGCTGGCCGACACGCGCCAGAGCTGGTTGTCCACCATGTCAGGCACGCCTTGCCCGCCAAACGCCGCGTTTCCGCCATGCCCCAGCACGCGATACGTGACCGGCGTATAACCCGAAGCCGCTGAGGTCCCCGTCCGCGCACCAAACGCCGCCGCATGCGGGTTGGTGGAAGGCACATAAAACTGGAACGTGGCGCCCCCCGCCATAGCCGGCCCCCGGATGGCGGGCTGCGAAGGCGACGCATACATGTGCGGCGTCTTCACCTGCCCATAAGCCGCCTCGACATGGAAATGCGTGTTGTCGTCAAACGTACCGTTTAGCTGCGCGAACGCACGGTAGATGTCGTTGTCTTCGACCAGATTGTAGTAATTTGAGTAGTTGTAGGCGCAGGTGAAGGCGTTGTCGTACCTGCCGCCCACAGCCGCGCATGAGGCGGGCGTGAAGTCGGACGTGATGCCGGCGACCGGCGCTCCGAACTCGGCGCCGTTTGCGCCAATCGTCGGCGTGGCGGGCCGGGGGCCAAGCGGCAACCAGCCGGCCAGGTTGGTGAGCGTCGACCATGGGGCCGGGTTGTAATTGCCGAGACCCGCCGTCGGATCGAGGGAGTCGAGCGTGAAGTCGCGATCCATGGCGCGCAGGCGGGAACGATGCTCCCATTCGGCGGACCAGAGGAAGCTGAGGTTGTCGTCGCCGAAACCTCCGAGCACGGAGAGACCGTAGTCTCCATCCGAGCTGTCGACATACTTGTACTGCGCATTGACCTCGAGGCCTTCGAAGTCATCGCGCGTGATGAAGTTGACGACGCCGCCCGTGGCGTCCGCGCCGTAGATGACAGCCGCACCGTCCTTCAGGATCTCGACGCGCGAAAGCGCCGCGAACGGAATGTTCGACGTGTTGGAGCTCATGCGCCGGCCGTTGAGCAGGGTCAGCGTCTTGTCCGCGCCGATTCCGCGGATGTTGTAGTTGACCGACCCGATCAGCGCGGGTCCGCCGAAGTAGTAAGCTTCGCCCGTCGTCGGACCGGCGATCGTCAGGCTCTTGGCGAATTCAAGCGCGGTGGGAGCGCCGCGGTCTTCCAGTTCCTCGATGGAGAAAACCTCGACCGGAAGCGCCGCATCCTCGGGCGTGCCCTGGATGAACGAACCGGTGATAACCACACGATCCTCGCTGTCGGCAGGCTGTTCTGCGGCCGGTTGCGCCGTCTGGTCGACGGTGTCGGTACGCTGGGCCCACGCGGGTGCGACGCCCGCCAAACCGATCAGAATCGCAGCGCCAGAAGCGCTGCGGAGCATGTTGTTCACGATCATGTCCTCCCAGTTCGGAGCCTTGCTGGCTCGCTCTCGTCTGAGTGAACTTTGCCAGAGTCAGTTGGTCAGTCAACAGATATTCACGCACGTGAGAGTGAGTGACTTTCCGCAAGGACATCCTTCCGTTTCAGGAAGGCGCGTTGACGCGACGGCCCTAGCCGCGCCGGCGTGACTTAGCGAGATGCCCGAGAATGCCTTCGGCCCGGGCAAGCCGATCAACCGCCGAGGCGATCGCTTCTTCGAGGATGAGGCGGCCATTCTTCGCCACCAGCCCCGTTTCAGCGATGGCCTTCTTCGTAGGTTCAACACGCGGGGTAAAGGCGATGGCCGTTGGCCCGGCATCCAGCTTGGCGATGTTGGCGTCGCGCAACAGCACCCGCGCATTAGCGATGCGGAGCAGCATCGCGGCCTCTTCCGGTTCTTCGCCGAAACGATCAGCGAGTTCGTCCTCAAACGCATCGAGTTCGACGCGCGACGTAAGCCGCGCAAGCCGCAGGTAAAGCGACAGGCGCGTATCCGCTTCCGGAATCCAGTCGGGCGGAATGCGTCCGCTGAGACCAACATTGATGACCGGCGCCCAGCGTTCGATCGTCTCGCCCTGCGCCTCGCGCACTGCGCGTTCAAGCAGATGCTGATAGAGATCGATGCCGATCAGCTTCATGTGGCCGCTCTGCGCATCGCCCACGAGATCACCAGCGCCGCGAATATCCAGATCGCGCGCGCTGATGGCAAAGCCGGCGCCGAGGCGATCAAGCGATTCCAGCGTCCGCAGGCGCTTCTTCGTAGCCTCCGTGAGCGTGGAGCCTGGTTCCGTCGCCAACAGGATGTGACCACGCCTGTTGCCGCGCCCAACGCGGCCACGCAGCTGGTGAAGCTGGGCGAGGCCGAACCGGTCGGCGCGCCAGACGATCATCGTGTTCGCGCGCGGTACGTCGAGCCCAGCCTCGATGATATTCGTCGCCAGAAGCACGTCACCCAGCCCGCCCGCGAAACGAACCATCGAGCTGTCGATATCGGCCGCAGGCATCTCGCCATGCGCCTTCAGTAGCGTCAGTTCGGGCACCAGGCGGTGCAGCGTCGCTTCGATACCGGGGAGATCCTGGATGCGTGGGACAACCACGAAACTCTGGCCGCCCCGATCCTTCTCGCGCAACAGCGCCGTCTTCACCTGGTGTTCGTCGAACGTGCCCGCGAGCGTGCGGATAGGCTGGCGGCGCGCTGGCGGCGTTGCGATCACCGACATCTGCTTTAGGCCCAGCAACGCATTCTGCAGCGTGCGTGGAATAGGCGTGGCGGTCAGGCTGAGCAGATGGCCGCTGGGCCCCGCAAGGTCGCGCAACCGCGCCTTGTCGGCCGCACCGAAACGCTGCTCCTCGTCGATCACAACGAGCGCGAGACTTGCGTACTCCACCTTGTCCGCCGCGACGGCGCCGGTTCCGACAACCACCGAGATGGAGCCATCGGCCAGCCCCGCCTTCACCCGCTTGCGTTCAGCCGTATCGGACAGGCGCGACAGAGAAGCGACCTTGAGACCTGTGCGCTCGAAGCGGGCCTTGAACGTTTCATAATGCTGGCGCACCAGCACAGTCGTCGGCGCGGAGATCACCACCTGCTTGCCGGCCAGCGCGACGAGCGCAGCTGCACGCAGCGCCACCTCCGTTTTCCCATAACCCACATCGCCCACGACAAGCCGATCCATCGGCTTGCCCGAAGCAAGATCGTCGCGCATCGCATTGATCGCGCGCGTCTGGTCCGGCGTCTCCGAGAACGGGAAGCCGGTGACGAAGTCGGCATATGCGCCCGGATCAGGCTCGATCTTTGCCGAGCGGCGCTTTGCGTTCTCTTTCGCAAGACGCGTCATCTCGGCCGCTGTCTCGGTCATCGCCTTGTCGATGATCAGGCGGCGCTTGCGCCAGCTGGCGCCATCGAGACCATCCAGCGTGACGGCGGACCTGTCTGCGCCATAGCGCCAGATGCGATCGGCTTCCTCGACTGGAACAAGGCGGCGCGCGCCACCCGCATACTCAAGCTCGATGGCTTCCACGACAGCGCTCGCGCCGGAAGGACGGCTGAGGCCGGCGATGACGGCAAGCCCATGATCCTCGTGGATCACGACATCCCCGATGCACACATCCCCGATCTCGAGCAGGTGCTCGCCACCATCACCCGAAGCAGCAGCAAGGCCGGCGTTGTTCCCGATGACTTCGCGTGCCGACACGACCAACCGCTTCGGCTCGCGCCAGCTGAGCGCCACGCGCATGTCCAGCAGCTTCACACGATTGAGCCAGCCGCTGTCAGCCTCGTTCCAGCCGGGAATGGGACGCGCGCCCTGGGCCAGCTTGCGCGGCAGGCGTTTCTTCAGGAAGCGCAGATCGTGGTCCGATCCCGCGATCACCACGCGCGCCTTTTCCTTGAAGGCAGCGGCGATCTCAACGTTCATCGCCTTCACCGGGTCGGCATTCGACGAAAAGCGTATGGTGCGCTCGCCGTCGCCAACGGATAGATCAAGCACGCTCCGCTTCTTCGTCGCCGCATCCCATGCAGTTTGCGCAACGATTGTCTGATTGGCTGGCGTGGTCTTCTTCTTCCCGCCATCGGCGTCTGCCGCCAGACTGAGAAAGCGCGCGCGTTCCGCAGCAGCGCCAGGGTCAATCGCGATGATTGCGTCGGGAAAATAATCGAACAGCGTGTTGCTGCGCCCCAGCAGCACGGGCCACGCGGCCGAGCCCAGATCGATAAACGGCAGATCGCGCACGCCGCGCTGGCTGACAGAGTCGAACTCGCGAATGCGCTGTACGGCGCCGTCGGCGAGCTCAAGACGAACAGGCCGCTTCGCGTTGGCCGGGAAGATATCGATCACACGCCCGCGCATCGCGAACTCGGCAGGTTCGTCGACCCGGTCGTCTTCATAATAGCCGATGCTGCGCACCACGTTCCGGAACGCTTCCGGCTCAATGCGCCCGCCCACGACAAAGCGCGTGAGCGCACCATCGAACGTACCAGGCTTTGGCAGCATTTCGCTGGCCGCTTCCGCCGTAGTGACACACACCACCTTCTTCGCTTTCGCCTTGGCCAGCGCCCGCGCGCGACGCAGGGCCGCAAGACGCACGCCGGTGTTCGCGGGCGTCGGCGGTTGAGTGTCGCCCGGCAATGCGTCGCTCGGCCCGAAGAACACAATCTCGGCCTTGGGCGCGGCGCCTTGCAACGCAGCGTGGATATCCCGCGCGCGATAATCGCTGGAGATGATGGCCAGCACGTTCTTCTTGTTCAGCGCCTCAGCAATGCGCGCCACGGCGACGCCCACGGCGCATTCCGCACGCGCAACGTTTCCCCGCGCCTTCGAGCCAGGCCCATCAGCCATTCAACGAATCCCCTTGAGGCGGAAGCAACTAGCGCATGCATACGCCAGCGCAAGCTTCACAGGCATGAGAGCTGTGAAGCCCGCGCTGGCTTGAGGAATTGCGCTTGATTACGGCGCGTTGCGGCCCGGCTCGTACTTCTTGATCTCGGCGCGGCTGACCACCATGTGGTGGACCTCGTCCGGACCATCGGCAAAGCGCAGGTGGCGCACGTCGGCATAAAGTTCTGCCAGCGGCGTCCATTGCGAAATGCCAGTGGCGCCGTGGACCTGGATCGCCTCGTCGATGATGCGGCAGGTGATCTCCGGGATCATGGACTTCACCATCGACACCCACACGCGCGCCTCGCGATTGCCCAGCACATCCATCGCCCTGGCAGCTTTCAGCACCATCAGGCGCATCTGCTCGATGTCGTAGCGCGCACGCGAAACGACTTCCGGATTCTTGCCGAGCTTGATCAGCGGCTGGCCAAACGCCTCGCGCGAAAGGCCGCGCTTGATCATCATCTCCAGCGCCGCTTCGGCCTTACCGATCGTGCGCATGCAGTGATGGATACGGCCCGGCCCGAGGCGGACTTGCGAAATTTCAAAGCCACGGCCTTCGCCAAGCAGGATGTTCTCCTTCGGCACGCGCACATTGGTGAACTTGATATGCATGTGCCCGCGCGGCGCATGGTCCGCGCCGAACACGTGCATCGGCCCGAGCACCTTCACGCCGGGCGTATCCATCGGCACCAGGATCTGCGACTGCTGTAGGTGAGCCGGCGCGTCGGGGCTCGTCTTGACCATGGTGATCATGATCTTGCAGCGCGGATCGCCAGCGTTCGAGATGTAGTACTTCTCGCCGTTGATCACCCACTCATTGCCTTCCAGCACGGCGCTGGTGGAGATGTTCTTGGCGTCGGACGACGCAACATTCGGCTCCGTCATCGCATAGGCGGAACGGATCTCGCCGTTCAGCAGCGGCTCAAGCCACTTCTTCTTCTGCTCCGGCGTGCCCACGCGCTCGAGCACTTCCATGTTGCCCGTGTCAGGCGCCGAGCAGTTCAGCGTTTCGGAAGCGAGGTGGTACTTGCCGAGTTCGGCCGCGATATAGGCGTAGTCGAGGTTCGACAGACCCTCGCCGGTTTCTGCGTTGGGCAGGAAGAAGTTCCACAGCCCCGCCGCCTTCGCCTTCTTCTTCGCGCCATCAAGCAGTTCCAGCTGGCGCGGATGCCACGACCAGCGATCGGTCTTCTGATGGTCGAGTTCGTCGAACTCCTCGAGGATCGGCGCAACGTTTTCGGCGATGTGACGCTTCACGGCGTCAAACAGCGGCCGTCCCTTCTCCGACATGCGAAGGTCGTTGAGTTCCGGATTATCGTGAAGTTCGGACAAGAGGCGCTCCCACTGGCTATCTGTTTTGCCAATAGTAGAGCGCCTCGCGCCTCCAGCACAATGACCCTTGTAGACGGGGACCCTACCAGGACGCCGCCCGTCAGCCCTTCGGCAGGTCCTTGTACGCAACGCCCTTGTCGACACGCACATCCTGGGGCAGGCCCAGCACGCGTTCGGCGATGATGTTGCGCAGGATCTCGTCCGTACCGCCCGCAATGCGCAGGCCCGGCGCCCACATATAGGCATTGTGGAAAGCGCCCTGCATCGGCGCGAGGTCAGCATCCGAGATGATCCCGAAATGATCCTCGCCCTCAATGGCGGCATTCGCCAGATCCTGCATGCGGTTTGCGTTGAGGATCTTGCCGATCGAGTTCTCCGGCCCCGGTGTCTGCCCCTTCGAAAGCGCCGTCATCGTGCGGTACTTGCCGAGCGTGTAGCCTTCCGCACTTACATACCAGCCAGCCAGTTTTTCGCGGAAAGCCTGGTCCTGAAGCAGCGATCCCTTGCCCGACGGCGAAGGCGTATTGCGCGCGAGTTCGAGGATCTCGCCATACTCCGGCCCCGCCGATCCGCCGACCGCAAGGCGCTCGTTCATCAGCGTGACCAGCGCGACATTCCAGCCATTGCCGACTTCGCCAAGGCGCTCTGAATCCGAAATGCGTACATCCGTGAAATAGACCTCGTTGAAGTTCGATCCGCCCGACATCTGGTGAATAGGCCGAACCTCCACACCCGGAGCCTTCATGTTGATGACGAACATGGTGAGGCCCTTGTGCTTCTCCTTCTCCGGATTGGTACGCACAAGCACGATGCCATAGTCGGAATAGTGAGCGCCCGAAGTCCACACCTTCTGGCCGTTGATGATCCAGTCATCGCCGTCCTTGACGGCGCGCGTCTTGAGGCCGGCGACATCGGAGCCTGCGCCGGGTTCGGAGAACAACTGGCACCATATCTCCTCGCCACGCAGCGCGGGGCCGACATAACGCTTCACGCTCTCGGGCTTGTGGAATGCGATCACCGTGGGGATGCACATGCCAAGTCCGATGGAGAATGGCGCAACCGGCGCCTGGAACTGTTGTTCCTCCTGTCCGAAGATGACGGAATAAATCGGCGATAGTTCGCGGCCACCGACTTCCTTGCGCCATGTCAGGCCGACATAGCCGGCTGCGGCCTTCTTCGCCTGATAGGCCTTGGCGGTCTGCAACCATTCCGCGGAATCCGGGCGCGCGCCTGTGCGGGCGCCGGGCTGGCCAAGCGTTTTCTCAAGCCACGCGCGGGCTTCGGCGCGGAAGGCGGCTTCTTCGGGGCTGTCGTTGAAATCCATGATGGTCTCCTAGGCCGCGTTCTTCTGTTCAAGCCGGCGCACCAGCTTTTCCTTCCACACACCGGGACCACCCGCCTGCACGGCGAGCAGCTTGGCGCGGCGATAGAAGAGGTGGCAGTCCACCTCCCACGTGTATCCCATGCCGCCATGCGCCTGGAT
>Ga0075163_10000593_pt1 | contig 46991 bp, 61 predicted proteins | sample JI1023141ADNA_FD_71478 | JGI IMG/M metagenome (GOLD analysis project Ga0075163, IMG submission 71478) | Wastewater effluent complex algal communities from Wisconsin, to seasonally profile nutrient transformation and Carbon sequestration -... | ecosystem: Engineered > WWTP > Effluent > Algae...
GCTCCCCGGCGATCCGGCGCACAAGGTCGACCTCGTCCTCGCGCCTGGCGACTGGGACTCCGAGGGTGTCGAGACCGTGTCGGTCGTGCGGACCAGCAGCACCGAGCTCGTGCTGTTCCACACCGGCGATCGCAGCGACGGCAGCAACGCGATCGGCCGTGCGCGATCGAGCGACGGGTTGCAGTGGACCCGCGATGCGGCGCCCGTGCTGCTCCCCGAGGCCTCGTGGGAGCAGCCGATCTGCCTCGACGAACCCGCGTGCACGTCGTTCCTCGGCGGTGTCCTCGAGCCGGCGTTCATCGTCGACGCGACGGGGCAACACGTCTGGTATGCCGCGATGGGCGTGCGCGGCGCGGATCTGTCGATGCAGATCGGCCACGCGTTCTCCGCCGACGGCGTTGTCTGGGAGCGCTCCCCCGAGCCGGTGTTCACGCCGGGTGGCCCGGGCGACTGGGACGAGATCCTCGTCAGCCACACCAACGTCGTCGCCGATCCGGGTGGCGGCTATCACCTGTTCTACCAGGGCATCTCGCGCGCCCAGCAGGACCAGTGCGCCGTCGAGGGAGAGTGCCCGTTCTACACGCCGGGCTCGATCGGCCACGCGTTCTCCGACGACGGCACCACCTGGACCCGCGATCCGGCGCCGCTGCTCGTCCCCGAGGGCGAGGACGGCTTCTTCGTCGGTGGCCCCACCGCGATCATCCGCGAAGGCCGCGTCGAGCTGTTCTACTTCGGCATCGCGTCGAAGGCCGATCAGACCGAGCTGCGCGCGCATCTCGCGATCGCGACGGCCAGCTGCAACTGACGACCGGCACCCTTGCTCTTGGTCGCATCCTCCGCGTAAGGCTTGCGGATGGATCCCGGCGACTTCATCGAGTCCGACTTGCCCGATCACGAGCCGACCCGGACCTTCGCGACCTTTGCCAGGACCCCGAGCTCGCATCCTCCGCGCGTGTTGATCCTCTACGGATCGCTGCGCGAGAAGAGCTTCAGCCGCTACCTGAGCGAGGAGTGCGGCCGCGTGCTGCGCGCGTTCGGGGCGGAGGTGCGGACCTACGATCCGCGCGGACTCCCGGTGTTCGATCGCACGTCGTTCGACCTGCCGAAGGTCCGCGAGCTGCGCGAGCTCACCCAGTGGTCCGAGGCGCACGTCTGGGTGTCGCCCGAGCAGCACGGCTCGATGACCGCGGCGTTCAAGAACCAGATCGACTGGATCCCGCTGAACGACGGCGCGGTGCGCCCCACGCAAGGACGTACGCTCGCGGTGCTCCAGGTCTCGGGCGGCAGCCAGTCGTTCAACGCGGTCAACCAGCTGCGCGTGCTCGGCCGCTGGATGCGGATGTACACGATCCCGAACCAGTCCTCGGTCCCGAAGGCGTTCGAGCAGTTCGATGCCGACGGGCGGATGAAGCCGTCGAGCTTCCGCGATCGCGTCGTCGACGTCATGGAGGAGCTGTTCCGGATGACGCTGCTGCTGCGCGACAACGTCGAGGTGATGACCACGCGCTACAGCGAGGAGAAGGAGAAGCGTGTCCACGGCAAGCTCGCCCCTGCCCTCGGCGTGGCGCCCAAGGAGTGATCAGGCCGCGCGCGTCATCGCTTCGTCGACGATGCGCTTGATGAACGCGTCGTAGCGCAGCCCGGACTTGTGCGCCGCCTCGGCCGAATCGTGGCCGTAGCTGAGGAACGGGTTCGCGTTGGCCTCGATGAACCAGACCTCGCCGTCGTCGGTCAGCCGCACGTCGATCCGCGCGTAGTCACGGAGCCAGAACGCGCGGTACGCGGCGTAGCAGGTATGCATCAAGCGCTCGTGGGCGACCTTGCTCAGCTTGCGGGCGAACACGTTCCGGATGCCGCGCCGCTTGCGATACTCGAGATCCCACTTCGACTTCTGCGTCGCGATGCGATCCTCGGGACGCGAGCCTGCCTGATCGAACACCATCTCGACGATCGGCAGGACCTGCACGGTGTCTCCGTTGCCGATCATCGTGGCGTAGAGCTCGCGCCCTTCGATGTACTCCTCCGCGATCGCCGGCTGCTCGAAGTGCTTGTGGATCCACGCGACGCGGTCCGCGAGCGCCTTCATGTCGTGCACGATCGACGCCTGGGAGATGCCTTCGGACGCGTCGGCCGACTGCGGCTTGACGATCACAGGGAACCGCAGGCTGGTGCGCTCGTCGGGTGCTTCGCCCGCGCGAAACGACTGGAAGCTCGGGACCTTGACGTTGTGGAACGCGAGGATCTTCTTGCTCATCGCCTTGTTGCGGGTGACGAGCAAGGCGAGCGGTGGCGCGCCCGTGTAGCGGTAGCCCTCGGCCTCGAGCAGCGCGGGCACGAGGTAGTCGAGGTTCGAGTTGTCGAGGAACGCCTCGGTGGCGTTGAACACCAGGTCCGGCTTCCACTCGGCGAGCTTCGTGCTCATCGCGTGCGGATCGTCCTTGATCCCGAAGAAGAACACGTCGTGACCCGATTTCCGGAGCGAGTTACCGATCTGGTAATGCATCTCCGGTTCGGCGTGCGTCCGGTTAGCGATCTCCTTCGCCATCTGTGCGGCGTGCTGGTCCGACGACCAGTCGAATCCAGAATCGAAGACAACGACGACCCGCATCGGGGCAACACATTACCCTGCGCCGGGGATCTCTTCACGATCACCGCCGCGTCTTTCGCGAGGCGCGACCGCCGACATGAAATCGCTAGACTGCGCTCGGATGACCGCCCTGGTGGTTCCCGCTTCCGGCCCGCTGCTCTCCACCGAGCGAGACGCGCTCGACCTGATCAGCGAGACCTACGGCAGCGACGTCGACACCATCGCGATCCCGCGCGAGCGGCTGGCGCCGGCGGTCTTCGACCTGCGCTCGGGACTCCTCGGTGCGTTCGTGCAGAAGCTCGTGAACTATCAACTTCGCCTCGCGATCGTCGGCGATGTCAGCGCCGAGATCGCAGCGAGTGACGCGTTCCGCGACTTCGTCGTCGAATGCCGGCGCGGCACGCACGTGCGGTTCATCGCAACCACCGCCGAGCTAGCCGAGCGGATCGACTAGGCGCGGGAACATCGGGGCGAACCCGAGGTCCTCGCGGATCCGGCGACCGTCCATCACGGCCTCGAACGCGCGCGCACGTTCGGGCTCCGAGCCATCGGGGGGCGGTTGACCGACGGAGGCAAACAACGCCGCGTTGTCGACGGCCTCGTCGTCGCACACGTTGTAGATCCGATGCGACGGCGTCTTGTCGAGGACGAGCGCGACGGCCTGTGCGATGTCGGCGTGGTGACCGAGCGACATCCGCTGCGCGGGCGGGAACGTGCGCATCATCGGCACCGCCTCCGCGATGTGCGCGTCGCCATCGCCGTAGACGAACGGCAGGCGAAGCACGCGGACGTCGAGGCCATCGATCGCGAGCAGGAAGCGCTCGGCGGCGAGCTTGCTCACCGGGTACGCCGCGATCGGCGCGCAGGCATCGCTCTCGGTCACCAGCCGGCCATCGCTGGGCCCGTAGACCAGGCCGGTGCTGGTGAACACGAAGCGCTTGACGCCGGCGGCGAGGGCCGCGCGGGCGAGGTGCTGCGTGCCGAGATCGTTGACGGCATGCGCTTGTTCCGGCGTGGCTCCGCGAAAGAACGCCGCGCAGTGCACCACGGCGTCGACGCCGGCGACGGCTGCGGCCAGCGAGCCCGGATCGAGCAAGTCGCCGACCGCGAGCTCGACGTGGTCGCCGAGCGAGGCCCGCGCGCGGTCGCGGATGAGCGCGCGCACGCGAGCCCCCTTCGCGGCGAGTCGCCTGGCGAGACGAGATCCGACTTTTCCGGTGGCACCGGTGACGAGGATGGTCATGGCCGCACCGTGAGGCAGCCAGCCCGGGTGCGCTTGGAAGAACCGGACATTGGAGAAATCGGACCTTTCGCGAGGCCCACCCTGGACGCGCTGCGAATCTGCGGGACACTGCCGCGATGACGTTCTCGATCGCGCGGTTCGTCGAGCAGGCGCGCATCAGCTCGCCTGTGACCGGCGAGCCGTTCCTGGTCGACTGGCTGCCGGATGGCCGCACCAACCTCGTCGTGCGCGTGCCGGAGCACGGCCCGGGCGATGCCTACGTGATGGGCCCGCGCACGCGCGCGAAGTTCAAGCGCGCGACCGGGTTCACCCGCGCGATCGCGATCCGGTTCAAGCCCGGCTGGTCGCCGTCGCTGTTCGGCGTGCCCGCGAGCGCGCTCGTCGATCAGATCGTGACGCTCGACGAGCTGTGGGGAGCGAGCGAGGTCACCGCCGAGCTGGTCGCGGCGACGAGCGTCTCCGAGGTGCTCGCGTGCCTGTCGCGCGCGGTCGCCGCACGCACCACGTTCGAGTCCGCCTCCGCTCACCTCGCGCGCCGCGCCGTGCGGATGTTCGAGTCCACCGAGATGCGCGTCGAGACCGTCGCGCAGCAACTCGGCGTCACCGCGCGCCACCTTCGCCGCGCGTTCGTCGACAGCGTCGGCGTCGGCCCCAAGGAGTTCGCGCGAGGCGTCCGGTTGCAGCGCGCGATCACCGGGTCCGCGCGATCGCGTGACTGGAGCGCGATCGCCCGCGACGCGGGCTACTACGATCAAGCGCACCTGATCGGCGATTTCCGCGACCTCGTCGGGCTGACGCCGCGTGAATACCTGGCGCGCAGCTGACCCTACGCGGGCGTGCGCAGGATGCTGTCGAGCTTCTTGCCCTTCGCCAGCTCGTCGACGAGCTTGTCGAGGTAGCGGATCTTCTTCATCAGCGGATCCTCGACATCCTCGACCCGCACGCCGCACACCACCCCTTTGATCAACGCGACGTTCGGATTGAGCTGCGGCGCGTCGGCGAAGAACGCCTCGAAGTCGGCCTTGGTGTCGATCGCGCGCTGGAGCTGCTTCGGCGTGTAACCGGTGAGCCAGACGATCACCTTGTCGAGCTCGGCCTTGGTGCGGCCCTTGTTCTCGACCTTCTGCTGGTACAGCGGATACACGCTCGCGAATGACATCGCGAAGATCCGTGGCTTGCTGTCGGGCTTCTTCACCCGTGCGTCGATACCACAGCCTTCAGCCTACGCGCCTCGAGCGGCGGTGATCAGGAACTTCTCGCCGGTCGCCATCGTCGCGACGCGCCGCAGGGTCTCGACGTCGAGCAGCTGGTCGAGCGAGATCCGCGCGTGGTAGTGGCTGGCGAACGTGGTGGTCAGCTCGCTCATCACGCGCGTCGACATCCGTCCCATCACGTCGACCCCGAGCTTGCGCAGCGCGTTCATCACCAGGTAGCCACCCACGCTCCAGGTCAACCCGAACGTGCGCGGCAGCTGCGTCGGCGAGCGATCGAGCCCGCCGTAGATGTAGAGCTGCTTGAGCGTCGACGAGCCGTAGTGGCTGAACGTCTTCATCGAGCGCACCGCGACGCGCTCCATCGCCGTCAGGATCTGCGCGCCGAGCGTACCGCCGCCGATCGCGTCGAAGGCGAGCGTCGCCTTGGTGGCCGCGATCGCCTCGACCAGCTCGGTGCGAAAGTTCGGCGACGAGCTGTCGAGCACGTGCTCGGCACCGAGCGCGCGAAGCTGCTCGACCTGGGCCGCACGGCGCACGATGTTGACCAGCGGCACGCCATCCGCCGCGCAGATCTTGACGAGCATCTGGCCGAGGTTTGACGCCGCGGCGGTGTGGACGATCGCCGTGTGCTTCTCGGCGCGCATCGTCTCGACGAAGCTGAGCGCGGTCATCGGGTTGACGAACCACGAGGCGCCATCCTCGGCCGAGCACCCGGCGGGCAGCTGGCGCAGCGAGGCGAGCGGCACCTTGCGGTGCGAGGCGAACGTGCCGCCGATCAGCCCCACGCAGGTGCCGACGAGCGCCTGGCCCGACGCACCTGCCGCGACCACCGTGCCGGCACCTTCGGAGCCGACGGCGAGTGCTTGATCGAGCCGGCCGGCGAACGCGTCGGTGACGCCCGGAGGCACCGGCGCCTCGAGTGCGCCGTCGACGGTCTTCGCCTGCGCGAGATCCGCCATCGACAGCATCAGGAAGACGTCGGTCGGATTTACCGGCGCGGCGTCGACGCGGACGATCACCTCGTCGGGGCCGGGCTCGCCGAGCTCGACGTCCTCGATGGTCAGGCGCAGGGTGCCACTGGCGGTGAGCGTGGAATGGAGCTCGCGGGCGTTCACGCTCGCAGTCTAGCGAGTTCGGCCCCGACACGGCACCCGCTTGCGGCACCATGGCACGGCATGGCGTTCCACTGGCCCGAGCTCACGACCCGGCAGCGGCTCGACGATCTGCGGTCCTGGACGGCGTCGTTCGACAGCTACGACCAGCGCACCGAGAACGTCTACTACCGGCTGCGGCTCTACCGCGGCACCGAGGTCTCGACCAGCGCCGTGGTGATCCTGCGCGACGCCTCGCCGGTCTCCCAGATGTACATCGAGATGTGGATGCTGCGCGTCGCACGGCCGATGTCCGCCACGAGCGCGTCGAACACCTTGCCGTTGTCGAGCCGCTGGACGGTGTCGGGCGCGAAGTCCGCCGCCACGCTCTGGAACAGCGCGGTCGCGAACCCCTCGCTGCCGGTGATCTCGCCCTTGATCTCGACGGCGAGCGGCTCGCTGCGATCCTTGCTGCACGCAAACGCCAGCGCGAGGAGCGCACAGCTGAGCAAGGGGCGCACGCTTCGTCGAACAGCCATCGAGGTTCAGCGATGGCTGTGCCATGCACGTGCCAACGTCGCGGCGCCTCGGTCTAGATCTCGGCGGCGCTCACCGCGCCAGGAACAGCCAGTTCTGCTCTTCCTGATCGGTCGTGGCGTTGAAGAACTCGATCGGCTCCACGCGGACCTCCTGAAACGTCTTGCGCAGCTCGGCCTCGAACTCCGGGCTCTCGTCGGTCGACCACATCGCGAACACGCCGCCCGGCTTGAGGTGCTTCGCCGCGAGGACGAGCTTCGCGTGCCCGTAGAAGCTGTCGCTGGTCTCGCCGAGGCGCTCGTCGGGGGAGTGATCGACATCGATCAACAGCACGTCATACGTCTTCTCGACCGTGCCGCCCAGCCGCTCGAACACGTCGCCGTGGATCGGGTGATAGCGTGGATCGACGACCAGCTCCTTGCCGAGCGGGATCAGGCCGCGCGCGACCCAGTCGATGATGCTCTGGACGTACTCGACCACGTCGATGTTCGCGACGCGCCCCGAGTCGAGCGCGGCCTTGGCCGTGTAGCCGAGGCCGAGGCCGCCGACCATGACCTCGAGATCGGTGCCGCCGTGCATCGCGATCGCGCGGGTCGATAGCGCGCGCTCCGAGACGGTGACGGTGCTGCTCATCAAGAACTGGTGATCGAGGGTCAGCTCGATGACACCCGCGACGGGCTCGGTTCGCTCTCTGAGGATGAACGTTCCGATCGGCGTGTGAGCGTGGTCGAGGACTTCGAATTCCAGCAAGTGCCGCTTGTACTACTGATTCGCGGGTTTAAGCCGGCAGACTCGGGAGATACGTCCTCGGCTGCTCATTTGAGCCAGCCCGCGAGGAATCGCTCGAAGTCGAGGCGGGCATCGTCGTAGAGAGCGCGCCACTCGGCCTCGACGGCCGCCGCGAGCTCCGGCGCGAGCCCGGTGGCGAGGTGACCGAAGTAGGTGTCGAGGTGGGCGCGCGCATCGCCGTGACCGTGGAGCAGATACGCGACGTCGCGCATCGCACATCCCCGCCCGGCGTACTGGAAGTCGACGGCCGCGACGCGCTCGCGACCGAAGCAGAAGTTCGCCTCCTTCGGATCGCCATGCAGGACGGTCTGGAACCGCGCGGCGGACAGTCGGGCGTCGATCTCGTCGGCGTGGCTGCGGAGGTAGCGATCCTTGATCGCGGAGAGCTCGTCGCGCCGGGTGGCGAGGTGCCAGTAGGTGCCGACCGGCCACAGCCCGTCCCCGGGATCACCGAGGAAGCGGGCGTGAAACCCGGCGAGCCAGGCGAGGCAGGCGTCGAGCGTGGCGCCGCGTGCGTCGTCGTGGCGCTCGCCGAACCCCGCCGCATCGAGATCCTCGAGGACGAACAGCCACTCCCCTGCCTCGGCGTGACTGCCGTAGAGCGCCGCGACGCGCACCTCGCAACGCGGTGCGAAGTCGCGATAGAAGCGCTGCTCGACGTCGTAGGACCGTCGCTTGCGGGCATCCGAGATCGTGTGGCGGGTCGCGGGCGGCTGGACGTGCTTGACGATCGCGGTGGGCGCGATGCCGCCGTCGAGCGCCACCCGCACGATCTCACCGTAGCCGCTCCACAGCGACTGCACGCGCTCGGTGATCCGGGCCGCCCGCGCTCCGGTGAGAGCTGCCACCCGCGCGAGCATCACCGCAGCTCGACGCTGTCGATCACCAGGCGAAGCGCGCCGGGCACCGTCGAGGGCGGCCAGCCGAGGAGGGTGAGGAGGCGGTGCATCACGCGCCGATGATGCCGGATTCCCAGCTCTCGTACCGGCCGCCGAGCGGCGCAGCTGCGGCAACCAGGCTCATCACGACCGCGTGGATGTGCTCGAGCTCGACGGTGTCGCGGCGGTGTGCGCGCACGATCCGCTCGTCGGCGTCCACCGTGAAGCCGGCCGCGATCGCGAGCGCGACGAACTGGGCCCGGGTGTCGGCGGGGAGCGCGAGGCGGTGCTCGACCCGACGAGGGGTCGACAGCGGATCGCCCTGCTCCGCCAGCTGCTGGACGATCCGTCGGTTGTCGAGCCACTGCCGGCGCTCCGCGTCGGGCAGCAGCAGCTCGCGGTAGTAGGTCCACGCCGCCTCGGGGTTCATGATCGCGGCGATCTGGCGATCCCCGGCGAGCTCGGTCGCGTGGGCGCGCAGCGTGGTGAGGTGATTGCGCGGACCGTAGAACGTGACCTCCCAGACCCCGCGGGTGCGCAGCCGCCCGACGTAGGTGAGCCCGAGCGCATAGGCGCGCGGCATCAGCGCTTCCTCGACGAGATCCAGCGCCGCTGCCTCGGCCTCGGTACCGATCCCACGGTCTCCGCCATCGCGCATCAGGATCGCGAGCGTGTAGCGCGTGTCGTGGGTCGCGGGCGGCGCGTGCTCGAACCGCAGGTTGACGCCGATCGACGCCGGCGCACCGTCGACGACGCACGGGTAGTCGTCCTCCATCACAACCACGCGGGATCGAGCGCGCCGTACGAATCCTCGCCGTCGCGACACAGCGTCGCGAGGCCATCGATGCGCGGCAGCTCGGTGCGGATCCAGTACTGCGCCGCCGCGAGGTTGCCGCGGTAGTAGCGCTCGTCACGAGTAGAGCGGCCCCGCGGCAGGCTCCCGGCGAGCGCTTCCTTCGCGACCGCGGCGAGCTCGAGCCACTGCCACGCGATCACCACGGTGGACGCGAGCTCGAGGTAGTCCGTCGCGTGCAGCATCATGCCGGTGGGATCACCGGTCAGCCCGCGCTGTGCGAGCTCGGCGGTCAGCGCACCGACGACGGAGGTCGCGCGCCGCAGCTCCGCGATCCACGCGGCGTCGACGCCGGCCTTGGTCGCGCGTGCACACGCGGCCTCGATCTCCTGACCGAGCGCGACCAGCGCGCCCTTCGCCATCGCGCGCCGGCCGAGCAGATCCGCGGCCTGGATCCCCGTCGTGCCCTCGTGGATCGAGTTGAGCTTCTGATCGCGCAGCCACGACTCCGGCAGGTACTCGCTCGAGTAGCCGTAGCCGCCGTGGATCTGGACCGCGAGCGCGTTGGCCTCGAAGCCGCGCTCGGCGGGGAACGACTTCGCGATCGGCGTCAGCACGTCGAGCAACAGCTGGGCGCGCCCTGCGATCGCACCCTCGGCATGCTGCGCGAGGTCGCTGTAGAACGAGGCACGCGCGAGCAGCGCGAGCCCGCCGACGACGATCGCCTTCTGGCGCAGCAGCATCCTGCGAACATCCGCGTGCTGGATGATCGGCACCGGTGACGTCGCCCCCGGCGTGCGCCCCTGCGTCCGCTCGCGCGCGTAGTGCAGCGACTCGTGGTACGCGACCGACGCCGTCGACACGCCGTTGAGGCCGACCATGATGCGCGCCTCGTTCATCATCTGGAACATGTAGCGAATGCCCTGATGCGGCTCGCCGACCAGCCAGCCGTGGCAATCGCCGCGCTCGCCGTACGCCAGGATCGCGCTCGGCAGGCCGCGCCAGCCGATCTTGTGGACGAGCCCGGTGACCGAGACATCGTTGTCGACCAGCGCGCCGTGCTCGACGCGCTGCTTCGGGATGCACAGCAGCGACACGCCCTTCATGCCCGGCGGTGCCCCCGCGATCCGCGCGAGCGTCATGTGGACGATGTTGCCGGCGAGATCGTGATCCGCGCCGGAGATGAAGATCTTCGCGCCGCTCACCAGGTAGTGATCGCCCGCCGGCGTGGCGACGGTCGTGATGTCGGACAGGCTCGAGCCCGCGTGCGGCTCGGTCAGCGCCATCGTCCCCATCCACTCGCCGCGATACATCGGCGCCATGTACGTCGCGCGCAGCTCGTCGCTGCCGAACGCCTCGAGCAGGTGGGCGGCCCCCTGGGTCAGCCCGATGTAGCCGTAGACCGAGAGGTTCGCGGCCATCAGGTACGACGTCGCGAGCGAGAACACGGTGAGCGGCAGCTGCGAGCCGCCGACCTCGGCCGGGCGCGGCGCGGCGGTGAAGCCGAGCTCGACGACGCGGCGCACGAGGGCGCGGAGCGACGGATGCACGTGGACGCGACCGTCGCGCAGGACCGGCGGCGCCTCGTCGAGCGTGCGGTAGGCCGGGTACAGCGTGTCGCGCGCGAGGGATCTCGCCGAGGCGAGCACCATCTCGAAGGTCTCGCGGTCGTGGTCGGCGAAGTACGGCAGCGCGGTCAGCGCAGCGAGGTCCAGCAGCTCGTCGAGGATGACCTCGACATCGCGATCGTCGACGAGGGGATTCACGACCGAGAACCTACATAGGGTATGCCTTCGCGGCCAGCGCCGAATCGTGTCGTGTACGCGCCACTTTTTGCGGCCTTCGTCGTCGAGATTTCTTCTAAGATCACCCCCATGCGCTTCACGGGGGCTGCAGTCGTCTTGCTCGTTGGATGTGCCACCGCCGGGGAGTCGTCGGACGATCCGAGCAATCCAGACGATCCGAACGATCCACTGCCGAGCGAGAACCCCGGCGACATCGCGCTCACCGTCGAGAAACAGGGGGCCGGCGTCGGCGCCGTGACCTCGTCGCCACCCGGCATCGACTGCGGCGCGACCTGCACCGCGAGCTTCCCGCCCGACACGGTGGTCACGCTGACCGCGACGCCGACCACCGGCACGACCTTCATGGGCTGGGCAGGTGGCAGCTGCTCGGGGACCGGGGCGTGCAGCGCCACGGTCAGCTCGATGGCGACGATCAGCGCGATGTTCTCGTGCGATCCCGGCAGCCAGACGTTCGACTTCACCGGTGCGGCGCAGACCTTCGTACCCCCGGCCTGCGTCACGGCGATCACCGTCGACGCGTTCGGGGCGCAGGGCGGTCGAGGCACCGAGGGCGTCGGCAATGCCGGTGGTCTCGGCGCGCGGATCCAGGGCAGCGTGCCGATCGCGCCCGCGGGCGTGACGATCGTGGTCGGTGGCATCGGCGCGAATCAGGCGAACGGCCACGGCGGTGGGGGCGGTGCGAGCTGGGTGTTCACCGCCGCGACCGACGCGACGCCGCTGATCGTCGCCGGTGGTGGCGGCGGCGCGAGCTCCAACAGCAACGGCGGCTGCACGCCCGGCCCGGGCTCGGCGACCAACGCCGCGACCGCGAGCAGTGCGGGCGCAGGCAATGCAGCGGGTGGCTTGGCCGGCGCCGGCGGCAACGGCGGCGCGGCGACCAGCTTCTCGGCCGGCGGTGGTGGCTCGGGTTGGCTGACGGACGGCTTGCAGGGTGGAGGCACCGGCGGCCTCGGCGGCAAGGCACCTCGCAACGGCGCTGCGGGTGGCGTGGTCTCCGGCGGCGCGGCCGGTGGCTTCGGCGGCGGTGGTTCCGGCTTCGGGCTCAGCGGCGCCTGCGGTGGTGGCGGCGGCTTCAACGGTGGTGGTGGCGGCAACGCGTGGAACGGCTCCGCGTGGGGATGCGGCGGCGGTGGTGGCTCGTTCAACGCGAGCGCCGCACCGATCAACACGGCGGGTGTCAGGGCGGGGAACGGCCAAGTGATCCTCACCTGGTGACGCCCACGCTGCTCCACATCGATCGCAAGGCGAACGAACAGATCACGATCGACGGCGACGGGAACGTCGCGTGGACGCGTGCCGGCTCGCCGGTGACGGTCACGGCGGTCACGAACAAGCAGCCCAAGTCGTTCCACTACAACGAGACGTTCTTCGCGGTCTCGGACCTGAAGGCGTTCCTCGCCGGCGTCACGACGACCAGCGAGCGCGCGATGCAGTGGACCGCCGGCGATAGCAACGCGCTGTATCGCGAGGTCGTGCGCTTCGACGATCGCGTGCTGATCGTGTGGGGCCGCAACAACGCGCGCAACCTCCAGACGGTCGGCTTGATCACGGAGGACGCCGAGCGCCTCGTGCAGGCGATGCGGGCGGCGCCCCTCAAGGGCTTCAAGCCGACGTCGCCGTACTTCGTCGACGGCCGCGGCGGCGTGGTCCGCGAATACTGGCCGGTCCCCGAGACCGGCGCGCACGGCAAGGTGGAGCGCGCCGTCGGGCGCTGCATCGACAACCGCGTCGTGTGGACCACGCGCTATCCCGAGCACGAGCGCGAGGAGCTGGTGGAGGAGCTCGCCACGGACGAGGCTGCGGAGCGGCGGTTCGATGCCCTCGAGCTCGACTGGTATCAGCGCGGCGGGCGTCCCTACGAGCTGGAGTGGATGAAGACGGCGAAGCGCCGCTCGCAGTACTCGATCTACGACTGGTTCCGCTGGTACGGCGAGCGACCCGACGCGCGGGCCTACGCGACGAAGCTGCTCGAGGACGCGAAGCTCGCGGTGCCGCAGCTCCCCACCACACATGCCGAGATCTGCACGGTGTTCGAGCAGCTGCCGGAGACGCACTGGGTGCTGGTCGGCGAGACGCTCGGCAAGGTGACGAAGAAGGCGGGCCCCAAGGCGAACACCGAGCGATGGCTCGATCACGCGCTCCATGCCGTCGCCACCGTGACGCGCGACACGACCGGCATCCGCAGCATCGCCGTCAAGCGTGCGAAGACCGCCGCCGCCGCGAAGGCGCTGTTCGAGAAGTGATGCGGATCCTCACCGAAGCCGCGCTCGATCACGAGTTCGGGATCAAGGCCAAGCTCGCCTCCGGCGGCGACTACGGATGCATGTGCGCGGTGTTCGACGGAGACGTCGTGTTCGACGAGCCGGTCGCGCTCGAGGACACCTACTTCTACAAGCTCAACAGCTCCGTCCCGGGCGACGTCGGCACGATCCTGTTCACGGGCAACGTCACGTGCACCGGGCACGCGTCGATCTCGGATCGCTTGATGTGCCTGATCGTGCTCGGGGACTTTCGCGCGCCGAAGCTGTCGGTGTTCGAGACCGAGATGCTGGTGTGCGGCACGCTCGAGGTCGGCGAGCTCGACGATCGCGACGACTATCTGACCGCGCTCGACCGCCGCTGAAGGTCAGTTGCTCGCGGCCTCGGGCGCGCGCGTGTAGCGGAACGTGGTTCGTTCGTGGCGGCCATCGGCCTGCGCGTAGTCCTCGATGCGCTCGAAGGCGTCCGGCGCGGAGAGGTCGAAGGCGAGCTCCACGAGCACGGCCTCGGCGGGATCGCGGTCCGTCACGTCCATCAGGCGCAGCACGGGGTGCGCCGGATCGCCGGCACAGGTCCGCAGGCGGGGCTGGTTGCCCTGCGCGCAGTAGTGCGTGGCCACGAGGCACGATCCATCCCGGTGATACACGAGCGCCGTCTGTCGCCCGGGTGGTCCGAAGGTCTCGAGGATCGCGGTGCCGTTCGCGATCCGCTGGAACGTCACCGGGATGCTGCGGCCATCGACGCTGGCGATCCAGCGCCCGGGAAGACGCTGCTGAAGTGCGGTCCAGGTGGGTTGGGCCGCGGGCCGCGCGACCGGCGGGGAAGCGGCCGGCGAGCAGGCGGCGACGAGCGCGAGGGCAAGTGACGAACGGAGCACGCCCTCCGAACCGGACGAGCTGCGCGGCCATTCCCGCCGGGCTAGATCAAGCGCCGCAGCACTTCTTGAACTTCTTCCCGGAGCCGCACGGACACGGTTCGTTGCGACCGGCCGCCGCGCCGCCGAGCAGGCGGTGCACCGAGGCGCCCAGCAGCCCGAACGGATGATTGGAGCGCAGCGACGCGTGCATCGCGAACCGCATCGGCCGCTGCTCGTCGTAGAGCTCCTCGGTCGGCGGATGCTGGAAGTACGGGATGCGGATCTCGCCGGTGATGTCGTTGCAGTACTGGTTGGTGTCGAGCGCGTGCACCTTGCGACACAGCGAGGGCCGCACCGGGTAGACCGTGCACGCGCCCTCGTGATTGAGCGGGCACATCGCGTCGCGCTTGCGAACCTCGTCGGTCCACGCCGGATCGTCCGTCGCCTTGTCGACGAGCTCGCCGAGCGCTGCGCTCCACGTGCCGTACGCGTGCTCGAAGCGTGCGCGCGCCGCGGCCTGTGCGGGATCTTTCAGGTACTCGGCGACGGCGATCGCCTCGCCTTCCGTGACCACGACGGCAGCGCGGCAGCACGCGGCGCACCCCTTCTTGCAAGCGAGCCGATCGCCGAGGTACGCGTCGCGCTCGGCGATCGCCTCGTCGAGCTGCGCGTGCATGATCTGCGTCAGGCCCGCTGCGTCGGCGCGCTGGAGCACCGGGAGCCGCACCGGCTTGCCCTCCTCGCGCGCGGTGATCGCATCGGCAAGTGCGAGGGCCACGCGCTGGAGACGCTCCGGGTCACTCATCGATCGCGATCGTTGCACGATGTGCGGGGACAAACCATCACCGGCGCCCGCGCCGACGAGGGCGCGAGCGAAGGCCGGATCCGCTCACCACTTCGAGGCACATCGCCCCGACCGTGGTAGGCAGCGGCATGCGCTTGTTGCTCGTCCTCCTCCTGCTCCTGGGCTGCCGCGGAGCCGACCTGCCGGCCGCGGACCTCAGCGCCGAGCGCTTCGCGACGCGGGGCAAGATCATGAAGATCGACGGCCACACGCTCGAGATCCAGCACGAACGGATCTCGAAGATGCGCACCGTCGACGGCACGCTCGAGCCGATGGAGCCGATGACGATGGTGTTCTCGGCGACGAGCGCCGCGCCGATCGAGCAGATCGCGGTCGGCGATCTCGTCAAGGTCGAGTTCACCACGCACTACCGCACCGACGCGGTGTTGCGGCTGGTGTCGATCGAGAAGCTCCCGGCGGGCACCACGCTCGAGCTGCCTCGGTGACAGACCTCGGCGAGGTGTTCGCCGTGTTCGACGCGCGGGACTCGGGCAACGTCTCGTACGGCGTGCGGATCGACGGGCAGCCGTACTTCGTCAAGACGGCCGGTGCGGTCGACGACGGGCACGCGCAGCGCGTCGCGCTCCTCCGCAACGCCGTCGAGGTCGCCGCGATCTCGCATCCCGTGCTGCCGGCATTGCACCGCGTGCTCGAATCGGCCACCGGCCCCGTGCTGCTCTACGCCTGGTTCGACGGCGAGCTGCTCGGCGCCCGCCGCGAGCTGCGCGACGATCCGGCCTCGGCGTTCCAGCGCTTCCGCGCCCTGCCCGCCCCTCGCATCACCGCGTGCCTAGACGCGGTGTTCGATCTGCACGTCGTGCTCGCGCGTGCCGGCTGGATCGCGGGCGACTTCTACGATGGCTGCTTGATGTACCAGTTCGCGACGGGCGAGGTCCGCGTGATCGACCTCGACACCTATCACCGCGGTCCGTTCACCAACACGGTGGGACGGATGTTCGGCTCGTCGCGCTTCATGGCCCCGGAGGAGCTCGAGCGCGGCGCCGCGATCGACGAGCGCACCACGGTGTTCAACCTCGGTCGCTCGATCGCGGTGTTCCTCGACGAAGCCTCGCCGGTGGTCGCACGTGCCTGCGCGCGCGAACCCGCGAACCGCTTTGCGACGGTCGCCGACTTCGTGGCAGCCTGGCGGGGATGACTCAGATCCGCGTGATCGCGATCGCCGTGATCGCACGCCCGAGCGACGGTGCGCTGCTGGTCTACGACGGCTACGACACGGTGAAGGGCGAGGCGTATCACCGCCCGCTCGGTGGCGGCATCGAGTTCGGGGAGACGGCCGAGGCCGCGGTCCGCCGCGAGATCCGCGAGGAGCTCGGGCAAGAGCTCGCCGACGTCGCGCTGCTCGGCTTCCTCGAGAACCTGTTCGTCAACGATGGCAAGCCCGGCCACCAGATCGTCGCCGTGCTGTCGGCCACGCTCGTCGATCCGGCGCTGTACGCGCGCGACGAGATCGCCTACACGGACAACAACGTCGCGTGGACGGCGCGCTGGCGCTCCGAACCCGATGACCGGCCACTCTATCCGGATGGGCTGGCGGCGCTGCTCAGCCAAACTCGCCGAACGCGCCCTTGAACTTGTCGAGGATCCGAGCCCAGTCCTCGATCGTCGCGTCGATGGCGAGCACCATCTCGTGATCACCGACGTGCGCATGCACGCGCAGCGTGATCGCCAGGTCGTTGCGGGCGCCCCGCACCTCGAGGTGCTCGTGATACGTCGCCGGCTGGTTCACGTCGCCGGCGAAGTAGTCCTCGGTGCGCTCCAGCTCGACCGTGCAGCTGGGAGTCGCGAGCTGCCAGGTGCGCGTCACGCCGCCGTGGTGGGCGACGTCGAAGGTGGTCCGCGGAGGCGTGGGCCGCCGGTGCACCGGCTCCTTCGCGCAGCCGAGCGCGTCGAGCACGAAGCTGATCAACGCCTCGTCGGACTCCGGCGAGAACGGCTGCGCCGCCCACAGCCGCTCGTCCTGGTGGACCCGTTCACTCACGCCGGCATCGTACTAAGTTCGGGGCATGGATGAAGCTGCCCTCGTCGCCGAGCTGGTGTCCGTACACGGCGTTCACACGATCATCCTGTACGGCTCGCGCGCCCGCGGCGACGCCACCGAGGAGAGCGACATCGACGTCGCGACCTTCGGCACGGTCGAGACGACGCTGCGCGATGCCCGCGTCTGGCACGGCAGGTACCTCGACGCCTTCGTGTATCCGGAGGCCGTCGCGACCGCGCCCCTCGACGACGACCTCCTGAAGCTCCAGACCGCGCGCGTCCTGCTCGACGACCACGGCCTCGCGTTGCCGTTGCTGGAGCGGGTCGCGGACCGCGTTCGCAACGGCCCCTCGCCGATCACGGACGACGATCGGCAGATGCGGATCGTGTGGGCGCACAAGACCGTGGAGCGCATCCGGCGAGGCGACATCGAGGCGCACTACCGGACCCACCAGCTGCTGTTTCAGCTGCTCGAGGACTACTACGCGTTGCGCGGTCGCTGGTATCGCGGCCCCAAGGAGTCGTTCGCGGCGATGCGTGTCGACGACCCGGCGACGTTCGCGCTGTTCGAGCGCGCCCTCGCACCGGCGGCCTCCGTCGACGCGATCGCAGCCTTGGTCTCGGCCGTGACAGGTTAGAAGCTGCCGCCGCAGCTGCCCCGAAAGATGCCGGCCACGATCTGATAGCCCGCGCCCTGCTTGCGCACGAGGAACGTGCCCGGCTGGCCGTCGACGTATGTCTTCTCGAGATCGCGACGGTACTCGCCCGGATCTCGCCACCAGGCGCGGCGGTGGATGTGCGCCGCGTCCGACGAGGCGATGCCGACGAGCGGCAACCGCTCCGACCCGCAGGGACGGCACGGGTTCGACGCCTTGCAGATCACGGGCTCGGCGTGCGTCGAGCGCAGCGTGTCACCATCCACCATCGCGTAGTGCCCGTCCGCGATCGCGAGCGCCTCGCGGAGCGAGCGACGCGGGGTCACCGGCGAATCCGCGGCGGTCATGTCTTCCTCGCGCTGCTTCGGGCGTCGCCATGGCAACCAGGTCTGCGCGCGCAACCGGAAGGCACCTTCGACCAGCGCGCCGACCGAGAGCGTGTCATCGGGGGTGGTGGTGACTGCGAAGGTATCGAGGTCGCGCAGCGTCTTCGGCATGGCCTCGATCCGCGCGCACTCGCCGAAGCACCCGTCGAACTCCGCGTACCCCAGCACCGTGCCGTACTCGTCGAACAGCACGCCGCTGGAGTAGAAGCGACGCACGCCGGGGATCCACGACACCAGGTACCGCCCGACCTGGTTCGAGACGTCGTCGCGGAGGTAGCCGGTGCCCTTCGGACGAACCGGCGCGACACCGCTGACCACGGTGATCGTGCCGTCGTGGTGATGCACCACCCAGACCGGAAAGCCATCGGCGAGCGTGGTTGCGAGCGTGCCACCGCGCGCCGGCCGCGACACCGTCGAGATGCCGTGATCGTCGACGCGCGCGACCACCGGCGCCTTCGAGGGCTGGTAACGGAGCGTGGTGACCTCCGCGCAGGCGCCCAGCATCGCCAGCGCAACGAGGACTCGCTTCATCAACCGGGACGCTACCAAAGCGCGGGCCGGCGACGCGACCGCCCTGCGAGCATCCGCTTTCACGTGCAGCGCGGCGGCATCACGCGCGACCTTCGTGTGCCCGGACGCGCACTCGGGATGCGCGCCGTGCGCGTCGCCACGATCTCGGATTCACTCGGCTCGACCACTTGCCGCAGTGCGATGGCGGCCCAAGCTGGAACCATATGACGACGTCCCTTAACGACCCGAAACCCACCGCGCTGACGCGCGTCCTCGACAGCATGGATCGCGGCCACGCCCGCGCCGCCGATCGCCTGCACACGCTTCGCAACTCTGTTCGCGAGCGGCTCGATCACGGCCTCGATCTCCTCGAAGGCGCGATCGGCCGCCTGCGCCTCCGCCTCGATCGCGCCGACAAGGGTGCCGCCGACGGCATCATCAAGGCGCAAGGCATCGCGTCCAGCGCCCTCGAGGAGCTCCGCCATGCGCGGTCGCTGCCCGATCACGTCACGTCGTAACGCGCACCCGCTCCATCACCCGCGACACGGCCACCACCGGCAGGACGGTGGCGTGATGCGATCCCACTGCGCGCGGACGAGGATCGGCCGATCGCCCTTCACGTCCGTCGCGGTGAAGCCCCTCGATGCTGGCGATCCGCCCGGCGGACCGTCCAGGCGTTGGGAGCGCATCGCGACTGCGATCGGTCGTACATACTCGTGGGATGCGGATGGCGATCGTCGGCCCGAGTGGCACCGGCAAGTCGACGCTCGCGCGTCGGCTCGGCAGGACGCTCGGCGTACCGGTGATCCACCTCGACGCGCACTACTGGCGCGCCGGCTGGAAGGAGCCACCGAAGGCCGAGTGGGTCGCGCAGGTCGACGAGCTGATCGCCCGCGAGACGTGGATCATGGACGGCAACTACAGCGGCACGTTCGCGAGGAGGATCGCCGCCGCCGACACCGTGGTGTTCCTCGATTTTCCGCGCCTCCACTGCGTGTACGGGGTGATGTCCCGCTGGTGGAACACTCGCGGCCGCGTGCGCGAGGACCTGGCCCCGGGGTGTCCCGAGAAGCTGCCCGACCTCGACTTCCTGACCTGGATCTGGAACTACCCGCGCGATGCGAAGCCGAGGTTGATGGCGCTGCTCGACGCCGCGCCGCCGACGACGAAGATCGTGATCCTGCGATCGCGCGCGGAGGTGGAGCGCTGGGCCGATCAGGTCGAGATGCCGGCTTCCCAGCGGTCGTAGCGACCCTCGGTCGCGGCATCGACCAGCACCATCACCACGTCGTGGATGTGGTCGAGCTCGATCGGATCGACACGATGGACGTGGACGTGGAACGCACCATCGATCTCGGACGTCCCTCCCAGCGTGAAGCCCGCCGCCTCCGCGGTGGCGAGGAAGCGCTGCCGCGCCGCCTCGGTCGGGAACGTCAGGCGGTGGTCGACGCGCCGCGGGGTCACCAGCCGATCGCCCTGCTCTGCCAGGATCTGGACCATCCGCCGATCGTCCATCCACTGTCGGCGCTCCGCATCGGGGAGCAGCAGGTCGCGATAGTAGCTCCACGTCTCGTCGGCCTCGCAGCAGGCCTCGACCCGGCGGTCACCGGCGCGCTCGATCGCGAGCTCGCGGAGCGCCGCGAGGTGGCCGCCGGGACCGTAGAGCACGGTCTCCCAGACGCCGCGCGTGCGGACACGACCGACGTATGAGATCGACAGCTCGGCCGCGCGCGCCATCAGCGCCTGCTCGACGAGATCGAGCGCCGCGGCCTCCTCGGCGGTGCCGATGCCGTGCTCGCCGCGTTCGCGCATCGCGATGCCGACCGTGTAGCGATGGCCTCCCGTGGAGCTCTCGAACTTGAGGTTGACGTAGATCGAGGCCGGAGCGCCGTCGACCTGGCACGGGTAAAACTCGAACTCGTCGGCCATCGGGGAGATCTACGCGCGAAACGCTCCGCGAGGAAGTCCCACCGCGACCGTCGCGTGGGCGCAACCGCGCGCCAGGCGCTACAGCCGGAATTCCCAGCCGATGTTCATCGTCGCGAACAGGTTGACCGGGAGCGGATCGTACGCGCGCCCGGCGACGGTGGCGTCGCCGCTGCTGTGGAGCGTCACGCCGATCGCGACCCACGGCATCACGTAGAACCCGTACCGGGTCGGCTGCCACTTGTAGCCGGCGATCGCCTCGGGACCGAGCTCCCACTTCTTCGCCTCGGCGGTCTCGCCGTCGCGCGTGAACGTCAACCGCAGCAAGCGCAGCGAGCCGCCGAACGCGAGCCCGCTTCGATCGTTCAGGAAGTACAGGATGTAGAGCGCGTTCGAGTGCCGCACCTGCTGATGAAAGCCGTCGTTGCCCCCGAGCTCGGTGATCACGTCGGGGATGTCGAGCCGGAAGTTTCCGAGGCCCGCGCGCAGGTGGTTGTACCGAATGCCCGGCTGGATCCCGTAGCCGCCGAGGGCGAACGGCTGCGGATCGAGCTCGAGGTGGAGCCGGAGATCGGCGGGCTCGGCGTGGGCGGTGGACGTCGCGAGAACCAGAGCGAGACCGACGGCGCGCATCCCGCCTACGGTACGCGAGGCGGGCGCCGCTTTCAGCGCCTCGGCACGCTGTTGCGACTCACTACGGTTCGTTGACGCCGAGGCCCGGGTCGTAGACGAACAGCACCTTGTAGATCTCCGTCAGCGCGGCGTCGTTGTTCTTGTCCGGCATCTCGGCCTTGAAGTACTTCGCGAGCAGGTCGAGCTTGCCCGACGCATCCAGCTCCGCCGACCTCGCGCGGAACTCGGCGCGCGCCTTGTCGTCGGCCTTGTCGGCCTTCTGGACGCACCCCGAGCGACCGGGATAGCCGTGAAACACGCGCAGCGTGCCGTTGGTCTCGATCCGCACGACCATGCCGCCCGAGATCCACGACACCCAGCCGTGCTGCGGATTGCGCTTCCACGCCTCGTCGGCGTAGACGCCTTGCCACGTGCCGCCCTCGAGGATCATCGGCTTCTTGCAGACGTCGCACAGCAGCGCCTTGCCGCCCTTGCCCATCGTGGCGAGCGGCTCGACGGGCGTCTGCCCGGAGCCGGACGTTGCCTTGGCCACGTCGGCCGCGTACCTGCGAGCAGGTTCGAGGACTGCCAGACGCGCGAGGTAGTCCTGGTACATGGCTTTGGCAGCGGCGTGGTCGTCACTCATCGCCGTTCATGGGTAGCATGACTGGCGTGCAGCTGAGCGGCGGATGTTTATGTGGCGCCGTGCGGGTGACGGCGGTCGGCGAGCCGGATCGCGTCGGCAGCTGTCACTGCTTCGACTGTCGCAAGCACCACGGTGCGGTGTTCGCCACGCTCGCGATCTTCCCGCACGCCGCGGTGACGGTCACCGGCGCGACGGCCGAGTACCGCGGCCGCCACTTCTGCCCGACCTGCGGCGGATCGGTGTTCGCCCGGAGCGGCGACGAGATCGAGATCTCCGTCGGCTGTCTCGACGAGATCGATCAGGTGACACCGACCTACGAGCTCTGGGTGTGCCGGCGAGAAGCGTGGCTTCCCCCGTTCGCCGTCGCGCGGCGCTACGCGCAGGACCGCGAAGGGAGTGGGCGAACCGAGCCGTGATCAGTTACGTTCCGACGATGCCCGAGCTCCTCGGCCTCCCCTACTCCCCGTGGTCCGAGAAGGCGCGCTGGGCGCTCGAGGCCCGCGCCGTCCCGTACACCAAGAAGCTGTACCAGCCCCTGCTCGGCGAGCTCGGGCTGCGCAAGAAGCTCGGCAAGTGGCGCGGCACCGTCAGCGTGCCGGTGCTGACGACGGATGATGGCACGGTGATCTCCGACTCCGCCGAGATCGCGCGGTGGGCCGATCAGCGCGGCAACGGGCCCGCGCTGTTCCCGCCCGCGCAGGCCGAGGCGATCGCGTCGGCGATCGAGCTCTCGGATCGCGGGATGGCCGCCGGACGCGCGCTGTCGCTGATCCGGTTGCTCGCCGATCCGCAGGGCATCGACGAGATGGTGCCGCGCAAGATGCGGAAGCTGCCGGGTGCGCGCGGCATCGCGAGGTACGGCGTCCGCCGCACGCTGCGCAAGTACCGCGGCGAGCGGGACGCCACCGCAGCACGCGCTGCGCTGGCGAGCGTGCTCGACGAGCTGCGCGGCGTGCTGGCCGGCAAGCCCACGATGCTCGGCACCTTCACGTTCGCCGACATCGCCGCGACGCAGATCCTCTGCTTCGTCGAGCCACCCGCGTTCGGGCTCAAGCTCGGCGACGGCACGCGCCGCAGCTTCTCCGACGACGAGCTGCGGGCCCGGTTCGGCGATCTCGTGGCCTGGCGCGATGACGTCTACGAGCGCCATCGGCCGCGCGCGTGATCCGGATCGCCTCGCTCGATCCCACGCCGATCGCCGAGCTGCGCTACCTCAACGCGCGCTCCGGCGGCGGTACCGAGGTGTCCCGGCTGGAGGTCCTGCGCGCGCAGGTCGGGCCGCTCGCCGACGAGCTCGACGCGATCGTGTGCACGAGTGACCTCCAGGGCATGGCGAACGGCGCGCTGCTCGGCGTCGCGGTCGCGGATCTGCTGATCGAGCTCGCGGAGCGTGGCGAGCTGCCGCGCACCGCGCGCACCGGCATCGTCCTCGCCGGCGATCTCTACAGCGTGCCCGCGGCCAACAAGCGCGGTGGCTACGGCGATGTCGCGACCGTGTGGCAGGCGTTCGCCGCCGGGTTCCCGTGGGTGGTCGGCGTCGCCGGCAACCACGATGACGTCAGCACCGTGCGCGAGCTCGGCGAGCACGTGCACCTGCTCGACGGTGACACCGTCGTCGTCGACGGCCTCCGGTTCGGTGGCGTCGGCGGCATCATCGGCAACCCGCGCAAGCCGGGCCGGCGCGACGAAGCCGATCAGCTGTCGCGGATCTCGCGCGTGCTCGACGCGTGCGACGTGCTCGTGCTCCACGAGGGGCCACACGGCGACGAGGATCAGCCCGGCAACACGGAGATCCGCGACCTGATCGATGCCGCCGAGCTGCCGTTCGCGATCTGCGGCCACGCGCACTGGGATCACGCCCTGGCGGATCGATCGTCGGGACAGACCCTCAACGTCGACGCGCGCGTCGTCGTGCTCGTCGGTTCGGCGTAACGTCGGGCGATGCGCTGGGTGGTCCAAACCAATTCGTACGCCGAGGAGGGGTACGCTTCTTTGATCGAGGCGCTCGACCGCTTCGCGCTGCCGCGCGCCCTCGTCAAGGTCATCCCGTTCATCGGCGAGCTCGAGCTCGTCGAGGGCGAGCTCCCGGGCGAGCACGAGCCGGCGATCGTGATGGGCTCGTACGCGCTGGCGCGGGTCGCGGCACGGCGCGGCTGGCAGCCCGGGGCGTTTCTCGACAACCTCGACGGCGAGCTTCACCTCGCGCGGTGGGGTGCGCACATGCTCAACGCCGACGCGCAGGTGGTTCGCTTCGAGGACGTCCCCGAGCGCGCCGAGCTGTTCCTGCGCCCGGTGCACGACACCAAGGCGTTCGCCGGCACCGTGCTCGACTGGGCGAGCTACTGCGAGTGGCGCGACAACGTGCGCAAGGTTCCCGACGCGGAGCCCGGCGCCGCGCCACTCCTCACCGATGTCCTCACCGTCGACACGCCGGTGCTGGTGTGCTCGTGCAAGCAGATCTTCAGCGAGACGCGAGTGTGGATCGTCGACGGCGAACCGGTGACGTGGTCGGGCTACAAGCTCGGTGCGCGCGTCCGGTACGCGGCACCGCACGAGGTCGAGGCGCGGATCCCCGCGTTCGCGAGGGAGCGGGCGCAGCAGTGGTCGCCGAATCGCGCCTACGTGCTCGACGTCGCGGACACCCCCGATGGCCTCAAGATCATCGAGGTCAACAACCTCAACTCGGCCGGCTGGTACCGCGCGGATCTGCAGCAGCTCGTCGCCGTGCTCGATGCGATGCCTTAGCTACGGCGAGAACACGAGGGGCGTGCGGAACGTCAGCCCCACCGTCGCCTGGAACGCGTTGACGCCCTCCACCATCTGCCGCGCCCCGGCCTCGGCGTAGACGCCGACGGCGTAGGTGCCGAGGAACAGGCCGCGCGGCTCGATGCCGACGCCGCTCGCGAACAGCTCGGCGCTGAGCCGGCCGGAGACACCGATGCCCGTCGACGAGCCGCTGCCGAACGCGCTCGAGCTGAGGTACTCGCCGCGCATCGAGGCCCACGTCCGGCCCCAGTTGTTCGACGACAGCTTGCGTGCGCCCTCGAGATACGCACCGCCGTAGGCGAGCCCGTTGTCGGAGTCGTTCGCGTCCATCTTCTCGGCGATGTGGATGCCGCCGAACACGCCGACGCCGACGTCGAAGTTGGTGGGGCGCGGGCTCAGCGAGGCCCAGTGGATGCCGATCGCACCGGCGACACCGGGGGCCATGCCGCGCTCGGTGCTCGCCGTGCTGGCACCGAGATCGATCTTGAGCGGCATCATGAAGCGCGGCCCCGGACGGCGGCGATAGCGGACCGTGGTCGCAGGAGCCGAGGGCGCCGGCGTGTAGCGAGGAGCCGCGGTCTCCGGGTTGGCAGAAGCACTCGAGAGGTCGAGAGCAGCGAGGCTAAGGAAGGCAAAGAGGAGTTGGCGCATCGAGTTTCCGTGACGGCGAACCACGTGTGTCCAAGCGTCGTGCCAGCGGCAATTCGCGCGGAATCGACCGAAACCAGGCAACCCGTGAACCCCGGGTCACGGATCGGGTGTGAGTACTCGCCGAGCTGGGCGCGGCGAGTCATGCCGAGGCCGATCGGTCGATCCGGCGAAGCGCGGCATCGAGCGCCTCGGTCAAATACACACCCTCGCGGCGGGCCCGCGCTGGGCATCGAACACCGGATCGACGATCGGGCCACCGCGCGCACGCTGCTCGACATTGCGCGGCGCCAACGCGTTGGCACCCCGAGCAGAAGACCGAGCGCCATGCGGGCATGTCGCCTGCAACGGGTTGTGGGATGAACGATCCCAACCCCAGAACAACTCGCGGGCCGGTCACCGAGCACGATGACCGCGCCGATCAAGCCACCGAACCGCGCACGGATGGTCAGTCGGGCGCGCAGGCCGGCAACCCGGGCATGAAGCAGAAGCAGGGCTCCACCGGGGACGGCAGGAACCCCGACGACCACTAACTCGGTGCCTCCGCCGGCGGTGTGACGCTCGAGCCCTCGCCCATCACGAACGCGATCCGCTGGAGATCCGGATCGCGCTCGAGCATGACCCGCAGCGCCATCGTCAGCGGGACGGCGAGGATGGCGCCGACCGGGCCGAGCACGAAGCCCCAGATCAACATCGCCAGCAACACGACCAGCGGCGACAGGTTCGAGGTCTTGCCCATCACGCGCGGCTCGATGATGTTGTCGACCACCAGGTTGACGAGCACGTAGCCCACCGCCACCCCGATCGCGTTGCCGACGCCATGCGTGAGCAGGCCGATCGCGATCGGCGGGATCGCGGCGAGCACGCTGCCGATCACCGGGATGAAGTTGAGCGCGAACGCCAGCACGCCCCACATCAGCGGGCTATCGACGCCCCAGATCCAGCACCACAGCCCGAGGAACACCCCGTTCGCGGCGCTCAGGCTGACCTTGACGAGCATGTAGCGCTGCACGTCGCGCAGCGCGTCCATGACGCCGCGCACCGGCGCCGGCCCCTCGAACGTCTTGATCAACTTGCGGCGGTAGTGGCGGGCTTCGAGCTGGATGAACGCGGTCATCACGAGCACGAAGAACAGCATCTGCAGGTAGCCACCGACGCTGATCAGCGACGACTGCGCGAACCCGGTCAGCGGTGCGAGCACGTCGTACGACCGCACCGAGGTCGCGGCCGAATCCATCGACCGGCCCTGCAGCCACTCGGCGAACCGCTCCTGGAGCGCCTGCAGTTTGGTCGCGTACTCCGGCATCTTGGTCGCGAGGTCCGAGGCCGCGACGTAGATCATGACCCCGACGCCGCCGACGATGATCAGCACGAGCAGGATCGAGATCGCGGCCGTCACCGCGGGAGGCAGCCCGCGCCGCGCGATCCGTTGCGAGATCGGCTGGAACGCCGTCGCGAGCGTCAGCGCGAGCAGCAGCGGAACCACGATGTCCGACGCGACATGCACCACGCCGAGCAGCGCGCAAACACAGACCAGGGACACCAGGATTCGCATGCGTGCCGCACCTGCTGCGACATCCATGCCTCGCGAACCCAGCGTGATTGCTGACCCCCGGGTGAGCGCAGTCGCTCACCCGCTGCGAGAAACGCTCAGCGCCAGCCGAACGCGTGCTCGTAGCTCCCGAGCACCTCGACGTTGCCCTCGCGATCCTTGGTCACCAGCGTCAGGTGACCGTCCTGCGAGACGATGATCGCGGCGGCCTCGCGGGGCTGGCGCATGCAGTAGATGACGCCGGCCGGGTGACGCGTACCCTTGAACGTCGACAGGTCGTCGAAGTGGAGCTCGCCGGAGTACGGGTTGCGATGGCGAAACTGCATCCGCGGGGCGTCGCCCTCGATCACCTGGACGCCGAACCCGCGGACCCGCAGCTCGGTATCGACGAGGAGCGCGTTGTCGACGGCGGTGAGCCGGGCGACCAGCTCGATGGTCTCCGCGAACGCGATCTGATCCTCGTCGCGCACGGTGACGCGGCCATCGTACGTGCGCGCGCGAGAGCCCTTGAGCCGCGCGAGCTGCTCCGACGCGACGGCGGTGTCGCGGATCACCCGCGAGTAGCGCTTCGCGAGCAGGTCACCGCCACCGGTGATCGGGTAGTGCGCGCGCACCCCGATCGCCGCGGGCACGTCGGCCGGCATCACCAGGATCATCCCGCCGTGGCGATGCGCGAGCACCTGCGACGCGATCCGCGTGACGATCGCCGCGCACAGATGGATGCCCGTGCCCGGATCGATGCCCCCTCGCCAGGCCTCGAAGTTCCGGCTCAGCATCTCGGAGGCCGACGCGACCTGGCCGTGGTCGCCGAACAGCACGATCTCGCCGCGGGCATACAGTGCGCGGGGCCAGCCGGCGTAGTCGACGCGGACGACGCCGGCGTCGAGGGCGCGCACGATCAGCGGCTGCTTCACCGCGGTGTTTCGTTCGAGCAGCGCCCACGCGACGATCGCGTCGCCGTCGGGACGAAGCGCGATCGCCGTCGACCCCGACGTGGCAGGCGCGAGCTTCGCGAGGTTCTTCGGGGTCAGCCGGACCGGCGTGTCGAGCGTCAGCACGGCGGCGCACTCGCTGGCATCCGGCTTCCACGCGACGCCGAACTCGACGCGCCGCGCTTCCTCCTCGTGCAGGCTCGCGTAGAACACCGCCTCGACCAGGGCCGCCAGCTGCGCCGCGCTCGGGATCGCCAGCGCCGGATCCCGCAGCGGCTCGAGGTGCGTCATCAGTTGCGCGGCGAACTCGCCGGTCGCCTGGAGGTGCTCTTCCTTCACCCACCCACGCTACCTTGCTCTACGCTTCGCGCGTGTACGCGCGTGTCGATCTGACCACCAGTCCACCGCAGGTCGAGGTACCGCGCACGTTCAACCTCGCCGGTGCGCTCGTTGCCGAGTCCGGCACCACCCGCATCTGCCCGCTCAATGCCGCGCTCGGGATCGACACGACCGCCGAGCGGATGCAGGATTTCCGCACCGAGATCAACGACGAGAGCGACCGGATCAAGGAGGCCTACGCGAAGCACCTCACGACCGACAACCTCGTCCACTAACCGGGGAGCAAGGTCGGGAACTCGCGGCCGGTGCGAGGATCCACGAGCGTGACCGCGTCCTTGTAGACGCGCGGCGTGCGGTGGAGCTGGAGCAGCGCCTGGGAGAGCGGCATCGACTGGTAGCGCCCCGGCCAGTGCTTCTGGAGCAGATCGCGGACGGCGCGCGCGTGCCGCGAGCTCATCGCCGGGAACACGTGGTGCTCGACGTGATAGCCGAAGTTGAGCGTGAGGCGCTCGTACCAGCGCGGCGTGGTGACGCTGAGGCCGGAGACCACCGGGTCGTTGATCGCGACGCGCGGGCTCAGGCTGTGGTTCGTCAGGATGTACGACATCACGATGGTGTTCGCGATCAGCAGCGGGATCACGTAGACGAACAGGAACGGCACGGCGCCGACGAGCACGGCGATGGTGGCCCACACGGCGACGCCGAGCAGCGTCTCGACGACCGCGAGGAACGTGTTGCGCGTGGATAGATAGCCGCGGCTGCGCGCGTTGATCAGCTGCATCAACGCCTGCAGCGAGAAGCCGAGCGCGAGGCTGAGCACGCCGCGCAGCTTGCCGTTGCCGGGGGAGAACCAGTTGATGAAGAACCGGGCGCGACCGTTCGCGTGGTACTCGTCGAGCGTCGGGTACATGTCCGGATCGCCATCGGAGTTCGCGCTGCCGTGGTGAACGCGGTCGTGCCACGCGGCCCACAGGCGCGGCGACACGGTGAACGGTAGAAAGCCGATCCAACCGACCAGCTGGCGCGAGGCCCGGCCGCGCACGATGCCGCCATGCACGGCCTCGTGTCCCATGAAGGTCAGGCATGACATCGCGACGCCGATCACGAGCGAGATCAGCGGCAACACGAACCACGGAATCACACCCATCGCGACGGCTGTGATCGCGGCGCCGATCACCGTGAGGGCCGCGGGGATCACCAGCAGGCGGGAGGTGGCGGGCTCGAACAGCTCGGGCGGCAGCTCCGGCCGCAGCTTCTTGACGTACTCGGACCGAGCCACCAACGAGTCCGCGAGCTCCGACGCCTGCATGGGCGCATCATGCATATTGTGGCCTCGTCTGGCTCGTCATCTTTGGGTCATTCGAGCGCTAAACACGCCTCGTGCCTCGGGTAACGGCGCGCGACGGAAACTATCGCCACCTGCCCACCAAGGGAGGTCGACGTGCGCAGCCGCGCGGCACCGGTGTGCACGACGCGCGACCGAACCGGGGATCGCATGGGCCGCCGCACTCCCGTGTACGGTCGCGGCATGAACAAGCACCGCTTCGTGTGGCACGACCTCAACACCAAGGACCTCGAGGGCAGCAGGAAGTTCTACGGCGAGCTCTTCAACTGGACGTTCGAAGGCGACGGCTATCTCCACATCAAGGCCGGTGACGAGATGATCGGCGGCGTTCGCCAGCTCGGCCCCACCGAGAGTCAGCCGACGAGCTGGCTCGGCTATATCGGCGTCGCTGACGTCGCCGCGACGGTCGAGGCCATCACCGGCGCCGGCGGGCGGGTGTTCATGCCGACCACGAAGCTGGAGAACGTCGGCACGTTCGCGGTCACCGCCGATCCGACGGGCGCCGTGTTCGCACCGTGGACGAGCGCGCGCGCCGGCGAGGACGTCGAACCGACCGAGCTACCGAAGCCGTACACGTTCTGCTGGGACGAGCTGGTGACGGCCGATCCGAAGGCCGCCGTCGCGTTCTACGAGAAGGTGTTCGGCTGGCAGGGCCGCGCGATGGACATGGGCAACGGCACGACCTACACGCTGCTCGATCGCCCCGGCGTGACGAATCCGAAGGGCGAGCCACAGTCGGCGGGTGGTGCGATGCAGGCACCACCGGGCGTGCCGCACTCGTTCTGGATCGCGTACGTCGGCGTCGACAAGTGCGACAAGACCGTCGAGCGCGCGAAGCAGCTCGGCGCGCAGATCCTGGTCGGCCCGCAGGACATCCCGAACGTCGGGCGGTTCGCGTGCCTCGGCGATCCGCAGGGCGCGAGCCTCGCGGTGCTCCAGCCGAAGTAGCTGCGACACCCCGCTGCCGCAGGCAACAACCTGCGGTCGACGCGTCGACGCCGTTCGACGCCGTGCTAACCAACGCCTCCCATGTCGTACGCGATCGAGACCTCGGGTCTCGCAAAGAGCTTCGGCAAGACCACCGCGCTCGCCGGTGTGGAGCTGCAGATCAGGAAGGGCAGCGTGTATGGCTTGCTGGGCCCCAACGGCGCCGGCAAGACCACCACGATCCGCATCCTCACGACGCTGATCCGGCCCACCGCGGGCACCGCGCGCGTGCTCGGGCTCGACGTGGTGCGCGAGGCGAAGGCGGTGCGGCGCAAGGTCAGCCTGACCGGGCAAGCCGCGTCGGTGGACGAGGATCTGACCGGGCGCGAGAACCTGATCCTGGTCGGTCGGCTGCTCGGGCTGGCGTGGGCCGCCGCGAAGGCGCGCGCAGATCAGATGCTCGAGGCGTTCGGGCTCGAGGAGGCCGGCGCTCGCCAGGTCCGCACCTATTCGGGAGGCATGCGGCGCCGCGTCGATATCGCCGCCAGCCTCGTGGTCGTCCCCGAGGTGCTGTTCCTCGACGAGCCGACCACCGGCCTCGATCCGCGCAGCCGCAATCAGGTCTGGGAGCTCGTCCGCTTCATCGCCGCCGAGGGCACCACGGTGCTGCTCACCACGCAGTACCTGGAGGAGGCGGATCGGCTCGCCGAGCGGATGGCGGTGATCGATCACGGCAAGGTGATCGCCGAGGGCACCAGTCGCGATCTCAAGTCCTCGATCGGCGCGAACGCGCTGCGCGTGCGGGTCGGCTCGGCGGAGCAACGCGCGCGCGCGATCGAGCTGGTGACCGGCGTGGTCGGGGAAGGCGTGTTCGCCGCGCAGGAGCCGGTCGAGCTGACCGCGCGCGTCGAGGGGCCGGAGCAAGCCGCCCGCGTGCTCGCGGCGCTGGGTGCGGGGAAGATCGAGATCGCGCAGTTCTCCGTCGGCGATCCGAGCCTCGACGAGGTGTTCCTCGCGCTCACCGGCAAGCCGCCGCAGGAAGTCACCCAGGAGGCGAAGTCGTGAGCGACGGACTGCCCAGCAACGCACGCATGCACGAGCTGCTCTCGATGCGCGCCCCGGAGCATCCCGCCTCGGGGCTGTCGTCGGTGATCACGCTCGCGTGGCGCGCGATGCTCAAGATCAAGCACGTGCCGTTTCAGCTGTTCGACGTGACCATCACGCCGATCATGTTCACGCTGCTATTCACGTACATCTTCGGCGGCGCGATCGCCGGATCGCCGGGCGAGTACATCCAGTACCTGCTACCCGGCATCGTCGTGCAGACGATCGTGTTCATCACCGTCTACACCGGCGTCGGGCTCAACACCGATATCCAGAAGGGCCTCTACGATCGGTTCCGCTCGCTCCCGATCTGGCAGCCCTCTCCCCTGCTCGGCGCGCTGCTCGGCGACGTGTTCCGCTACGCGATGGCGACCACGCTGATCGTCGTGCTCGGCACGATCCTCGGGTTCCGCCCGGGCGGCGGCTTGCTCGGCGTGCTCGCCGCGGTCGGCCTCGTCCTGCTGTTCGCGTTCGCGATGTCGTGGCTGTGGATCATCATCGGCATGCTCGTGCGCACGCCGGAGTCGGTGATGACCACGAGCTTCGTGTTCCTGATGCCGCTGACGTTCGCGAGCAACATCTTCGTCGGGCTCGACACCATGCCCGGCTGGTTGCGGACGGTGGTCGGCAACAACCCGGTGACGTTCCTCGCGGACGCGGCGCGCAAGCTGATGCACGGCGATCCGGCGGGGCCGGAGGTGCTGCGCGTGCTGCTCGCGACGGCGGTCGTCCTCGTGATCGCCGTGCCGATCGCGATCCGGCTGTATCGCAAAGAGCGCTAGCTGCAATCCGAGTCAGAGACGAATCGCGACGTTGCCTCGACGTCGGTTGACGTCAAGGTCCACATTATCCGAGCGCGTCTTGGCGCTAGTTGTCTTCCGTCTCGGCCTTCGCCACCCGCGCGAGCAGCTCGTCGCTGACCGCCTGCGCCGCGACCAGCGCGAGCTCGCGATCCCCGTACGTCTCGAGCAAGCCGTCGTACATCGCCTCGATGATCTCGCCGATCGAAAGCTGAATGGTTCGCATGCCCACGAAGTACATCAATAGGTGTGCCAGGGCGCGCGTGGATCATTTCGATCACTTGCGCGATCGGTGGCGACGACAGTGATCACCTCACTGGCGACAGCTGTGATCAGCCCGCACGGTCCTGCAGGAACCCGCCCGACTGGTGGGCCCACAGCGCGGCATAGACCTTGGGGTCCGCGAGCAGCGCCTCGTGCGGCCCCTGCTCCACGATCGCGCCGGCATCGAGCACGACCAGGCGGTCCATCCGGCGGACCGTCGACAGCCGGTGGGCGATCACGATCGCGGTGCGGTCCTTCATCAGCGTCGCGAGCGCGGCCTGGATGAGCCCCTCGCTCTCGGAGTCGAGCGCGCTGGTGGCCTCGTCGAGCACCAGGATCGGCGCGTCCTTGAGGATCGCGCGCGCGATCGCGATCCGCTGGCGCTGGCCACCCGACAGCTTGACGCCGCGCTCACCGACCAGCGTGTCGTAGCCGGCGGGTAGCTCGGCGATGAACTCCGCCGCGTGCGCGAGCTCGGCGGCGCGCCGGACCTCGGCGTCGGTGGCGCTCGGGCGGCCGAACCGGATGTTCTCGGTGATCGTGCGGTGAAACATCGCCGGCTCCTGCGGCACGATCGCGATCGCCTCGCGCAGCGCGGCCTGCGAGATCCGCGCGATGCTCTGACCGCCGATCCGGATCTCGCCGGCGTCGAGGTCGGAGAACCGCAGCAACAGCCGCGTCAACGTGGTCTTGCCACCGCCGGAGCGGCCGACCAGCCCGACCTTCTCGCCATCGCGGATGGTCAGGGTGAAGTCGTCGAACAGCGGCTGACGCGAGGGGTACGCGAAGCGAATCGCATCGAGCTCGACCGCAGCATCGCGCGGCGCGAACGGCTCCACCGGATCGGCATCGACGATCGCCGGCGGATCGAGCAGCAGCTCGGTGAACTGCGCCGCGTCCGTCAGCGCCGCCTCGAGGTTGCGGTAGATCCGGTTGAACTCCCACATCACGCGGGTGCCCTGCGCGAAGTAGTTGAAGGTCAGGAACACCGCCTGGACCTCGAGCCCGCTCTCGCGCCCGACCAGCAGCGCGACGATCAGCCCGACGGTGTTGGTCAGCACGTAGAGCGGCGAGGTCAGGATGTCGACGCGCGTGTTCTGGTAGTTCCACGAGCGCAGCAGCTTGGTCGTGAAGTCCTCGACGTTGCGGGCATGGATCGCTTGCTCGTGCTGCTCGCGACCGAAGGCGCGCACCGTCTCGGCGTTGGTGATCGAATCGGCGACGTGCCCGGCCAGCGCGTTGCTCGCCTCCTCGCGGATCTGCACCAGGCGATGGCGGCGCCGCAGCATCGGCCGGATCAGCACGAACGTGAACGCCAGCATCGCGAGCAGCACCGCGATCAGCCACGGCGAGAACTGCGCGAGGACGATGATCGCGAAGATCAGCGGCAGCGCGTTGCCGAGGATCGAGAAGCAGCAGACATCGAACACGTCCTCGAAGCGGCGCGCGTAGCCGAGGGCGCGCTTGGTCAGCGAGCCGGCGAAGTTGTCGTGAAAGAACGCGGCGTCCTTCTGGTAGAGCTCGGCCATCGCCTCGCGGTGCAGCGCGCCGATGCCGCGGCACTCGAAGATCCCGATCAACCAGCCCGCGAGGCGCCAGATCGCCTCGCCGCCCAGCCACGCGCCGGCGAGCAGGATGATCGGGTTGGCCAGCTCCGCCATCGAGGCCTGCGGATCGCGAGCCAGCGTGGTCAGCACCGACGCGATCGCGAGCGGCGGCACGTAGAACACGAAGATGTTGCCGATGCCCGGCAACAGCAGCGACAGCGCGGCCAGCCACGGCGAGGCCTTGACCTGCCGCACGTAGCGCTGGAGCACCAGGCGGATCGCCGCGCGCAGTCGAGAATCGTCGGTGCTACGCGAGGCCATGGTGAGCCAGAGGTTCTAGCGCCCGGGCACCGGTGTGGAAAGGCCGCAGTTCGAGCAGCGGCGGTCGCGGAGGTCGTGGCGGTGCTAGGGCAGCTCGACCTTCGGTAACGCGATCGGCGTGCTCCACGCGCGGCTGCCCGCCTTGGTGCCCTTGTCGAGCGCGTGCGGCGACAGCGTCGCGCGGAGCGTCCACTTGGTGCGCTTCGCCGGCAGGTCCCACGCCTGGAACGTCAGTGGCCGGAAGTAGATCTTGCTGGCCTGCGGGTACTCGTACGCGCCCTTGCTGACCGGCACGCGCAGCGTCGCCCCGACGGGGAGCGCCACCACGTAGGGCGGCCCGCTCGCGTGGCTGCCACCGACGCCGGCGCCCGGCACGGCCTTGCCGGCCCCGTCCTCGACGACGAACTGCAGCATGTCGCCGACGTAGCCCCACGGTAGCGGGATGCCGCCGTCGGTGTCGCTGACGTTCTCGATCTCGAGCCAGATCTCGAGCTGCGCCCGCTTGCTCGCGTCGACGGTCGGGGTGGTGACGAGGCGCGCGCGCAGCCCATCGACCGTCGCCGACCACGCACCCGGCGCGGCCTCGGCAAACGTCGTCGTGGCGCCAAGCAGAGTGACCGGCAGAAACCAGCGGAGCATGCTCATGCCGGCAAGCGTGTCAGCTCGCCGCTTTCGCCGCAAACGCCTCGACCTCGCGTCGTACGCGCGCGACCGACGGGCGCTCGATCGCGCGTGCGAGGTACGCCACGACGTGCTCGAACTTCGCGAGCGGGTGCGCCTCGCGGTGCTGGAGCAGCGCGGGGATCACCGAGCAATCGGCGAGCGTGAACGCCTCGCCCATCACCCACGGGCGGTTCGCGAGGTGGTTGTTCAGCCCGGTCAGGATGGTGTCGAGTCGCTCGCGCGCGCTCGCCACGCGACGCGCATCGCCGTCGCGCACGATCGTCCCGAGCGACTCGGTGACGTAGAGATCGCCGAGCCGGTCGTGGAACCGCGTCTGGCGCGCGAGATCGGGATCCTCGGGGATCAGCCGCGGCCCACCGGCGTGGGTCTCGAGGTACTCGATGATCGTCGTCGATTCGGGCAGCTTCCAGCCGTTGTCGAGGATCGCGAGCGGGACCTTGGTGAGCGGCGTCAGCTTCTGCAGCTGCGCGCGCTGTTCGGGATCGCCCGGATACAGGAACACCGGCGTGTGAGGGACGGCCTTCTCGTAGAGGGCGATCTGGACCTTCTGGCAGTACGGAGACAGCGGGTAGTAATAGAGCTTCATCGTCCGTAGAGACGACGGCGCTCGCAACGACTCATCGGTCGAGCCGCAACGGCACGTCGAATTTCGGCAGCAGCGCGCGATCGACGAATGCGTGGAGCTCGGTGATCGCGTTGTTCGCGACGTGCAGCACCTGGATCGCGTAGCCCTCGTACGGCGCCTGCATGCCGCGATACGACGCGAACATCAGCGTGTCGGCACCGGCGACGCGCAGCATGCGGCGCGGCTCCGCCATCTTCGGCGCGAAGAACGCTCGCGCAGCCTCCGCACCGCGGAACCACGTCGGGACCGGCGGCATGCTGACGATCACGTCGGCGTGGAGCAGCGCGACCAGCGCGTCGATGTCGCCGGCCTGCCACGCCGCGATGTAGCGGGTCGCGATCGCCTCGTGATCGCTCGGCTCGGCGGCGGGACGCGTCTCGATCGTCGCCCTCGCCCGCTGCAGCGCACTGGTGACGCTCGCGACGGTGGTGTCGAGCAGCTCCGCCACCTCGGCCGCCGACCAGCCGAGCACGTCGCGCAGGATCAGCACCGCGCGCTGGGTCGCCGGCAGGTGCTGCAACGCGACGATGAACGCGAGCTGCACGCTCTCGCGCTGCGCGAAGGTCTCCCACAGCCCGGCCGGGCACGGCTCGACCCACGATAGCTCGTTGATGACCGGCTCGATCGGCGCGAGCGGATCGCGCGGTGCGCCATGCTCGGACGGAAGTCCGCGGCGCGGCCGGCGGCGGATCTCGTCGAGGCAGCGATTCGTCGCGATCTTGTAGAGCCACGATCGCACCGACGCACGGCCCTCGAACCCATCGATCCCGCGCCACGCCGACAGCAGGGTCTCCTGGACCTGGTCCTCGGCATCCTGCAGCGAGCCGAGCATCCGGTAGCAATGCGCGGCGAGCTCGCGGCGAAACGGCCGGACCAGCTGGTCGAAGGCATCGGAGGTCATGCCCGGATAGACGTACCAGACCCACCAAACTCATCGGGCGGAGATCGCTGTGACGCCGCCGTGCGCACCTCCCCGAACGCCTCGGCCAGATCGCTCACCGTTCCGGCCTGCAAGCCAACCGCAGCGCCGAGACCCGCGAAACCTGCCACGTCCCCGACGTCAGGACCGCACGGTGGTTCATCCGCGCGCAGGTCCTGCGGTTTGCAAGAACTCCCCACATGCGCAAGCCCCACAAGAAAACCACGCTCGATCCCAAGGTCCTCGAGGAGCAGCGCGCGGCCCGGCGCGCCGCGAACAGCGATCCGCAGCTGCAGGAGCAGGTCAAGACCGAGGTCGAGCAGCGGCCCTACCTCGACACCGAGGGCGGCGAATAGCTCGAGCTACTTCTTCGCCGGGTGCAGGTCGGCCCACGTCGGGCATCCCACCTCGCGGTTCCACTGATCGGTGCGCGCGCGCTGCTGCGCCCGGGTCCCGGCACCGGGCCGGCGATCCTCGACGTTGTAGGACGCACAAGACTTCTGCCACTGCATGCCGCCGCTGACGGTGACGAGGGTGGACGCGTCGAGGGTGAACAGCTCGGTGGATGACTTCATGACAGTCCATCGAGCACGCGCTGTACCGACGGCGGTGTCACCTCCGGTCGACAGCCTCGGATCGACGATTCGCGCATCTACCGGCGGAGTCCCCAGGTGTTGTCACCCGCCGGCGACGGCCGATCGACCGGGCAGGCAACTCGAGGCGCCGGTCACGACGTGATCAGCGCGGCCGCACCAGCGATCGCCGACACGATCGCGGTGGCGGCACCGAGCATGCGACGACCGACCCCCTGCTTGCCCGGGCGACCGAGGCGCAGGATCGGCGTGATGGCGCCCGTGAACCGACGACGCCGCACGAGGCAGGCGGCGAACCCGGCGCGGACCTCGGCGAGCGACGGCCGGTGCCCCGGCTCCTTGGCCATCATCGCGATCAACAGCTCCGCGAGCGGCTTCGGGATATCGGGCCACAGCATCGCGGGATGGGTGGGCGTCGCGTGGATGTGGCGCACCAGGTCGACCTGGCTCGCGCCGGCGGTGGGCGATTGACCGAGCAGCATGCGATACGCGACGACGCCGAGCGAGAACACGTCCGTCGCCGGGGTGATCGGCAGGCTGAGGAGCTGCTCCGGGGCGACGTAGCCGAGCGTGCCGGCGACCAGGCCGACGAACGGATCGTCCTCGGTGGCGACATGCGCGAAGCCCCAGTCGAGCAGCTTCAGCTTGTTCGGCGTCGCGTGCTGAGCATCGAGCACGAACACGTTGTCGAGCTTGAGATCGCGATGGGTGACACCCGCGTCGTGCGCGACCGCGAGCACGTCGCAGAGCTCGACCAGCAGCTCGAACGCGCGCCGGCGATCGAGCCCGGTCGCGACCAGCTGCGCGAGCGTCTCGCCGTGCAGCCGCTCCATCACCAGGTACGGTCTACCTTCGTGCGTGCCGGTGGCGAACACGTCGGGCCTCGCCGGGTGATCGATCAGCTGGACGATGCGCGCCTCGCGGAGAAACATCTTCGCCCCGAGGGACGGGCCATCGGTGGACTCGCGCGACAGCTTGAGCGCGGCGCGCTTGCCGAACTCGCGATGCGAGACGGCGTACACCGTGCTCATCCCACCGCGGCCGAGCTCGAAGCCGAGCCGCCAGTCGCCGACGAGATCGACCGGAGCGATCGCCTGCGAGGGGCGCGGGATCGGCGGCGGCTGCGTGGTCTGGCGGCGCGGGCGCGGTTCGTCGTCCTTCGCGATCAGCACCGACAGCTCCGTGGTGACGTCCTCGAACGTCTCGGGCTCGGGCATCGCGGCGGGAGGCAGGTCGACCACGACGCGCGCCAGCGAGAGCATGCCCGCAGGCGCACAGGTGATCGGCGTCAGCGGCGCGAGCTTGGTGCCCGCGGCGGCGGCGATCGATGGCAGCACCGGCGCCGCGCGGCGCGCCCGACGTGCTCGTCGCGTTGCGTCGGTTGCCTTGCCCATGCCACCCACGATTTGCACGAAGTAGACCGAGGCTGCGGCCCTCCCCTACGTACATGTGAGGCTCGAATCATCGAGGACCTCGACGTGTTCCGGGATCGGCCGACCGTGCGCTCAAGGACGGGTGTCGTGGCAGAGCACGCTCCTCACCGACCACGGTGAACGCCATCACCGCGACGACCGCACGTCGACCGTGGCCACCGCGCCCGGGACGCCGTTGACCAGCGAGAGTTGATGCGGATCCCGACGAGATGGCGTGCGGTCACCGCACACGTCTCGGAGCGCGCGATCCAGGGCTCGTGATGTCGAGCGCCATCGAACGCGTGGATCGCTTGAACGTGACGACGCGCCAGATCACCGGCGACCGGGTCGCTCGGTACCTGACGCGTCGGGTGGTGGGTCAGGGACGACGCCGTGGCCGCAGCTGACGCATCGGTGGCGGTGGTGGTGGTCGAGGCACGCGCGGCTTGGTCGGTGGACGTGCGGGCGGTGGCGTGGTGTCCGCCGGTTTGTCGTCGACGAGCGTGGTGATCAGTCTCGCGAGTTCGATCGAAGGCATGGAGGTCTCCAGGCAGGAACGTCGTCAGACGTCCCGCGATGAAAGGGCGACCGCACGCCACGAGCGCTGCGCCCGGACGATGCCGGAGGCAGTTCGAAGCAACTACTCGTGAACGCGCAGCCAAAACAGGGAAGCCGCCCGTGTGAACAGGCTGGCTACGTTTTGTGGGCTCACCTAGTTGGTCATGATCGACGCAGGCGGCTGCGTCGGTTTCTACTTTACCGACGACGACGACCCTGTCCAGCAGATTTTCGATCAGAGATCGAAGTGACCACTCGCCTCCGGCTGATACCGGATCTCGAGCACGCGGAGCTGTTTGGTTCCACTCGGGACCTGCCACTCGATGGTCTGCCCTACGCGCAGGCCGAGCAGCGCGCTGCCGATCGGCGCGAGCACCGAGACGTGACCTCGCGCGCCATCGGCGTCCTTGGGGAACACCAGCTTCACGCGTCGCTGCACGCCGCTCGCGCAGTCCTCGTAGACCACCTCGCTGTTCATGGTGACGACGTTGGCCGGCACCGCGCGCTGATCGACGACCTCGGCTCGATGGAGCTCCGAGGCCAGGGAATCTGACGCGGGTGTGTCGTGTTGATCGACCACGGGCAGCAAGCGCTCGAGATCGGTGTTGGTGATGATGATGTGTTCGCTACGCATGGAGCTCTCCAAATGACGACAGACCAGCTCCCAGAGCCGGTGGAACAAGCGCGCTGGACAGCGGCTCAGCCGAGACGCAAGGCGCTCGTCGGCACGCAGGGCACGACGGTCAACGCGAAGCAGCTCATAGTGGCTCGCAGGCTACGGCCGAACGCTGGATTGTCAACTCGACGGTTCGGCGAGTACCCTGTGCGCGTGCTCCGGTTCGCCGTGCTTGTCGTGGCCGCATGCAGTAGTTCCGCGCCCGCGGAGCCCACGCCGATCGCGCCGCCGGTGGTCGCGAAGGTCGACAAACGCGACGTCGTCGCACCGCTGCTCGGCACCACGCCGCCCGCGTGGCAGGTCGATCGCTGGCTCCACTCGAAGCCGCTGTCGCTCGCGGCGCTGCGCGGCAAGGTCGTGCTGGTGCGCTGGTGGACGGCCGGCTGCCCGTACTGCTCGACATCCGCGCCGGCGCTGCGCACGTTCCACCAGGACTACGGCCCCAAGGGGCTCGTCGTGATCGGCATGTATCACCACAAGGACGACGGCCCGTTCGATCCGGCGGTCTACGAGGCGACGGCCACCAAGTACGGCTTCACGTTCCCGCTCGCGTTCGATCCCGAGTGGAAGACGCTCCACAGCTGGCTGGGCAAGGTCGAGACCGGCTTCACGAGCGTGACGTTCCTGCTCGACAAGCACGGCGTGATCCGCCACGTCCATCCCGGTGGCGAGTACGCGGCCGGCGAGCCCGGATACGTCGAGCTCGATCGCAAGATCACCGAGCTCCTTGCCGCGGAGTGAGTGAAGATGAGGGATGCGGTTCGTCGCGTTCGCCTTCCTGATCGCCTGCAGCAGCGCGAAGGCGCCGCCTCCCACGCCGAGCGGTAGCGGTAGCGGCTCGGCCGTCGCGCCGTCGCCGTATGCCGGCCCCGCGGAGCGCGGTCCCTGTCACGACGCGCACGAGTGCAAGCTGCGCAGCAACTGTGGCTGTAGCTGCGAGGCCGTCGTGCTGACGGCGCGCTCGACGACGGACTGCGACGAGGCGTGCAACAACCCGGACGTCTGCAAGGGCCACTCGCTGATCTGCGATCTGAATACCCAGACCTGCGGGGCGATTCCACCGGCGCCGTGACGTGCGAGCGGCCCGGGCTATTCCACGCTCGGTGCTTGCAACCTACCCGTCTCCCCGGGTTCTGATCGGACATGGTCAAGGTGCTCCTCGCGGCGCTGCTTGTCGGTGGCGGTCTGGTCGCGCTGGTCGCGGCGAGCCGGCCGTCGTATGCGCCGCCCGCCGCCGTGACCGCGACCGAGGCGGAGAAGCCGTGGTTCTCGAAGGAAGCGCTGCGTCAGGTGGTCGACCTCGAGCGGGGCTTCGGCCCGCTGTTCGAAGGCTCGGTCGTCGGCGGCTCGGCACCGTCGCAGGCGACGCGCGCCCGGATCGTGGCATTTGCGAAGCAGCACGATGTCGGGCTCGAGCTCGAGATCCGCGACGACGAGCTGCGCAGCGTCACGCTCGACATCACGTTCGGCGGCTGCTGCGGGTACGAAGGTGTCGACGTGATGGCGAGGGGCCTCGGCCGCCCGTACTACGCCGAGTCGTGCGGCGCTCCCGGCACGTACATCGACAACTGGCCGATCTTCACCGAGGACGCGCGCATCCGCGCCACCATCCGGGTCAACCGGCTGACGCTCTACTGGGAGCCGCTGGTGTCGTTGCCCGTCGTGCTCGCGCGGATGGATGCGCTGATCGGGCTCCGCGCCGAGGCGGTGGCCAAGAGCGAGGGCGATCACTGGAAGCCGGTGGGCGACACCGTGCTGCTCGAGCTGCCGTTCCAGCTCACCGAGACCTGGGAGGGCTACGCGGTGACGGGGCTCGAACGTCGCTTCGACCTCGGCGCCGACGTGCGAGTCGAGCATGGGGAGATCGTCGGGATCGAGCTCGCGCTACCTCGCATCGACAGCGAACAGACGACGGCTGCACTCCACGCGCAGTGGGGAACACCGGCACTCGTGGACGGCGCACGGAGGTGGACGAAGCGCGATCGCGTGATCTCCACCGGGCCCGAGGATCGCTCGATCCTGATCACGAAGCGTTAGAAGCGGAAGCCGCCGTCGAGCCCGACGCCGACCATGTCGAGGCCGCGCAGCGGATCGTCGATCGGCAGGTACAACCGGGCGCCGAAGATCGCGCGACCCGACGCGTAGCGCAGGCCGAGATCGAGCGAGGTGACGTTGTCGTCGCCCGTGCCATCGGTCGCGAATAGCAGCGAGCTCAGCTCGAGCAGGATCGCGACCGTGTAGGTCGCGCGGATGCCGGCGCCGAGCGCGACCCGCACGCCGAGATCGGAGCTGTCGCCCGGGATGTCGTCATCGTAGAGGAACATCTGGAGCCCGAGCTCGCCCTGGAACAGGAACCGGCGCGTGTAGTACTGCGAGAGGCCGGTGAGCCGCAGCGTCGTGGTGTTCGGCGCGTAGCGACCGACGTCGTGCGGCAACCGCGCGAACGCCGTGGCTCCCGCACTCACGCCGCCCTCGCCATCGTCCGCCGCGGTCGGCAGCGAGATCGAGAACTCCGCACCGGCCACGGCACGTGCGCCGTTGTCGAACACCGACGCCCACAGGCCGCGTCCACCGACGGTGAGGTTGCCGAGCCCGAAGCCGCAGCACCCGTCGAACGCCGGATCGCCGTCGATGCCGACCTTGCTGATCGGCAACCGCGCGATCAGCACCCAGTGCGGCGCGAGCTTGATGTCGGCGGTGACATCGAGCGCGATGCTCTGCAGATCGACGTCGAGGTTCGGCGCGCGGACCTCGTTCCACCGCGTCAGCTGGAATTCGATCCCGAGCGAGCTGAGGCCCGAGGGATCCGACATCGTCAGCGGACGCACCGGCGAGATCGACGTGTAGTCGGCGAGCGCGGTAGCGGGAACGCAAACCACGAGCGCCGCGAGCAAGGTGGAGCTACGCATCGGGCAATCCTACGAGCGTTGCGATGTAGGCGTGGTCGCCCGGAGGGTGAGCGCGATCGCTCGGGCGTTTCGCGCTTGACGAACTACTCGATCACGGGGCCGGGACAGCCGTACACGAAGCTGACGTTGGTCATCGCGCCGGCCTGGATCGACGCGCAGTAGCTCCCGAAGAACGTGATCGTCATCGCGTCGGGGTGATAGTCCCAACCGTCGGTGTGCGACGGCGAGCGTGGCACGACCGCGCCGTTCATCGTCACGGTGACGTCGTCGGGCACCGGCGGCACGCTCGCGAGCTGATAGCTGCACGACGGCACGATCACGCCACCGGCGATCGCCTGGAACGCGGCGTCGAGCTCGGCCGCGTTGCTGGCCTCGTAGTACTTCGTGTTGCCCGGTTTCGGCTTGAGACCGGCGATCGCGGCCTGGTTGAGGATCGTCGGATCGGCGAACGAGCCGAAGCCGAGCACGTAGGTCGGGATGCCGGCGTTCGCGAGCGCGGTGACGGCGGCCACGGTCTCGGCGTCCGACGCCTGATCCTGCGCGGCACCACCGCAGTTCGGCAGTCCGTCGGTCGCGAACAGCACGTAGCGTCCGGCCGAGTTGACCGGGATCGTGTTGAAGTGCGCGAGCGCCTGCGTCAACGCGGTGTGCGCCGGCGTGTTGCCGTTCGGCGAGCGAGTCTGAAAATAGCTCGCCACCGCGGGTGCGGAGCCGAGCCCGATCGGCACCTCGACGGAGGCATCCGACGCGCAGTTGTCGTCGCTCGGGAACTCCATCAAGCCGAACTTGATCTGATCATCGCGGGCGGCAACGACCGTGTTGAGCCCGTTCTTCATGATCGTCCACTTCGGCGTGAAGGTCGGCGGGAATGTCGGCACCGGCGACGACATCGATCCGGATCGATCGAGCACGACGAGCAGATCCGGCGGATCTCCGAGGTTGACGACGCCGATGTTCTCCGACTGCGCGCCGCACGTCATCGTGTCGGCCGGTGGCGTCGGTGCGTCCGAGGTCGGCTGATCGTCGTCGCCATCGTCGGCGCCGTTCGGCCGCGTCGGAGTTGGACCACAGGCAGCGATCGCGAGCACGATTCCCATCACCCTCATGAGGTGAACGATGCGCCTGCTAGGTGTGCACGCGCAACGACACCACGTGCACGTCCGTGCACATGTCAGCGCGCTTGTTCGGCGACCAGGGCGAACGCGAGCGTGGCCATGTCCACGAAGCCGGTCTGGCGCTCCTCGGCGGTGGTCTGTTCGCCGGTCACCAGGTTGTCGCTGACGGTGAGGATCGACAGGGCGCGGGCGCTGCGGCGCGCCGCGAGCGTGTACACCGCCGCGGTCTCCATCTCGGCGGCGAGCACGCCGTGCTCCGCCCACGGATTCCACCAGGTCGCGAGCTGCGACTCGTCGGGATAGAACGTGTCGCTGGTCAGCACCTGGCCGACGCGCAGCGGCTTGCCCCACTCGAAGGCGAGCGCGTGCGCGCGCTGGAGCAGATCGAAGCTCGCGGTGGCGGCGAACGTGGATCCGTTGAAGGTCTGGCGAAACATCGCCGAGTCGGTGGCCGCCGATTGCGCGAGCACCAGATCGCGCGTGCGGAGGTCCGCGCGGATCGCGCCGCAGGTGCCGATCCGGATCAACACGCGGGCGTTGTACGTGGTGAGGAGCTCGGAGACGTAGATCGCGGCCGACGGCATCCCCATGCCGGTGCTCTGGATCGAGACGCGCACACCCTTGTGCGTGCCGGTGAAGCCGAGGGCGTTGCGAACCTTGTTGTGGCAGACGGCATCGGTCAGGAAGCGGTCGGCGATGAACTCCGCGCGGAGCGGGTCGCCGGGGAGCAGCACGATCGGCGCGATGTCGCCCGGACGCGCCTCGAGATGAACGGACATCCCCGCACGCTATCATCGTACCCGGAGGTATGGTTGGGCGTGCTGATCGCCGTCGAGCGCTTGTTGATCAAGCTGCGCCAGCCCGCGTCGCGGGCGGCCGAGCTGATCGAGCTGCGCCGGCGGTTGCGCGCCGAGCCGCTCGCGGACGCGACCGAGCACGCGCTCGCCGCGGAGGTCCACGCCACCAAGCTCGCGGTGGTGCACGCGCTGACCGAGGTGACCTCGTGCGCGTCGTGTGCGACAGGGCAGCCGTGGCCGAACGGTCACTACAGCGGTGGGGACTGCTGCTGCGGCGTGACCAACGAGGTGTTCGACGATCACGAGGTCGCCGCGCTCGCCCATGCCGGGACGCACGCGCGCGACCTGGTCGCGGCGAAGGGCGATCACGTCGGCTGCGCGTTTCGCGGCGAGCGAGGGTGCAGCCTCGAGGTCGAGCATCGGCCGGCGCGCTGCGTCCACTACGTCTGCGACACGCTTCGCCACGAGCTCCATGATCGCGGCCAGCTCGACGATATCGAGGCGAAGCTGCGCGCGCTCAACGGCGCGATGCAGACGTTCAAGGCCGCGCGGCTCGCGCGGATCGATCGCGAGGTCGCCGACGAGATCGTCGACGCTATAGCCCAGCAGACTCGGGGTGGTTCGCCTTCACGAACGCGATCAACGTGACCGGGGCGCCGCTCGGCGGCTGGTACATCCACGCCGAGCCGAACTTGGTCTTGCCGAGGCGATCGAGCAGCTCGGCCTTGGTGTTCGCGCGGAACGTCAGCCACAGCGCTTCCTTGCGCGCACCGGCGACCCACTCGGTCACCGGGACCAGCTCCTTGAGCTCCTTGTTCAGCACCTTCTCGAGGCCGATCTGGCCGGGCTGCTTGTCGAGAAAGTCGAGCAGCCCGTCGGCGTAGATCGCGAGGGACTTGTCGCGCGCCCCGCCGACCCCGGCGAGGTTGCGCAGGGCCTCGATGTCCTTCGCGAGCTTCGCCATCGTGTCGCCGACCTGCTTCGCGTTGTCGAGGATCGCGGGTAGCTGCTTGGTGACGATCGCGTTGGTCGCCTTCAGCTCGGTGCGCACGTCGTTGATCATCCAGATCACGACCGCGCCCGCGATCGAGGCGACGCCGAGGGCAATCCACTTGAACAGGCTGTCTCGCACGCGCGAACTATAGAGCTACCATCGCCGGATGCGACGCGACCGTGTCTCCGAGATCATCCCGGCGCCGTGCGACGCGGTCTTCGATCTGGTGCACGACTACGACCGCCGGCTGACCTGGGACACCTTGCTCAGCCAGGCCTACCTGACCGGGGGCGCCACCGCCGCGGGCAAGGGCGTCACCTCCGTCTGTGTCGGACGCCGCTCGCTGGGAGGCCTCGCGCTGGCGACGCGCTACGTGTCGTTCGATCGACCGCACGTCGCCGCCGTCGAGATGATCAACCAGCCCCCGTTCTTCGGGCGGTGGGCCGCCTCGATCAAGCACGAGCCGATCGATGGCGGCAGCTCCAAGATCACGTACACGTGGTCGTTCGAGGCCAAGCCGCGCCTGCTGCGCTGGCTGTTCGAGCCGATCATGGCGCGCGTGTTTCGCTGGGAGACCCGCAAGCGATTGCGCGCGCTCCGCGATCACCTCGCGCGCTAGACGCCCTGGGCCGTCAGGCGCTGCACCGTGTAGTACTCGATCGGCACGTCGTCGATCGTGGCGACGACCGAGCCATCCACGGCCTCGCGCGACAGCACCGCGAAGACCTCGGCGGCCGCGAACCGCTGGCGCTCCTGCGACGGCAACGCGACCGTGACCGAGAGGGTCGAGTCCTGGATCTCGAAGCGGCGCTGCCAACCGCCGTCGAGCGTCCCGAGCTCGACATCCTCGGCGATCCTCGTGATGGCGAGGCCGAGTGCCTGATCGAGACTCGACCGGTTGTCGAACCGGAACTTGCCGGAGTAGCGAACGACGGACTGCATGACGCGACCCTAGTAGCCGACGATGGCAGCCGTGTTGTACGAGGACGGCAGCCGGGTCACATGTCGTCGATCGGCACGCCAGGCCCGGGCCGCAGCGCGGATGCGAAGTCGGCCTCGGCGAACGCGCGATCGATCGCGGCGCGTGAGGGCTCGGCGACCTCGAGCGCGACGGCGCCGCCACGCACGTCGAGGTAGCCACTGTACGCGTGCTCGTAGATCGCGTGGCCGAAGATCCACGATTGCCCACCGACGAGCAGCACCGCTCCCTCGTCGATCATCGCGAGCCGATCGTGCTCGCGGCTGCGCGCCGACGGTAGCGTCGCCCGGCCTGCGGCGCGCGTCCGCTGGATCTCGGCGAGGCGCGTGGTCAGCGCCAGCTTCGAGCGCGGGAACGCCGCCCACACGACGGCGTTCAGCAGGTCGTGCAGGTTGTGCGGCCTCGTCGGCACCTCGCCACGCTCGACGATCCGCACCTCGTACAGGCTCGCCGGATCGATCGTTCCGTCGGCGGCGAGGGCGGCCCTGGTCTTCGGCGCTTCGATCAAGCGCATGCCGACGCCGCGGAGCTCGGGCGCGAACGCCTCGTCGATCG
>Ga0075163_10000595_pt1 | contig 46945 bp, 32 predicted proteins | sample JI1023141ADNA_FD_71478 | JGI IMG/M metagenome (GOLD analysis project Ga0075163, IMG submission 71478) | Wastewater effluent complex algal communities from Wisconsin, to seasonally profile nutrient transformation and Carbon sequestration -... | ecosystem: Engineered > WWTP > Effluent > Algae...
ACAAAATTAAGAAAAAATAATCCAATTTTCAAAGGAAAGCGTAGCTTTATGGCCTTATTCCATGTTAATTTTCACCAAAATAAGCGAATTACAGCCTTTTTTGACCCATGCAAAAGACAGTTCGAAAACGCTGGGATTTGTGCCAACAATGGGCGCATTGCATAAGGGGCACGTATCCCTGATAGAAATATCGAAAAAAACATGCGATTTAACGCTTTGCAGTATTTTCGTCAATCCAACACAATTTAACGATAAAAAGGATCTGGAACGCTACCCACGCATGCCTGAAAAAGACATCCACTTATTACAATTGGCGGGTTGCGATGTCCTTTTTATGCCAGAGGTAACGGAAATTTACCCGAACGATGAAACAAAAGAATACAATTTCGGAAATATTGGCACAACACTTGAGGGTGAGTTCAGGCCTGGTCATTTTAGCGGTGTTGCTCAGGTTGTACAACGTTTTTTTGAAATAATACAGCCTGATACTGCTTTTTTTGGCAGTAAAGATTATCAGCAGGTAATGATTATTAAGGCACTTGTAAAACAAATGGCTTCACCGATTAAAATTGTGGCCTGCCCAATATTAAGAGAAGATGACGGGTTAGCCATGAGTTCGAGAAATGCGTTATTGAATGCCGAAGAGCGGTCAGTGGCCTCATTGATTCCTAAAATAATGGGACAGGCCAAAGAAATCGCCGCAACCAGCGGCATTAGCAGTGCAAAACAATATATAAAAAATGAAATTTCGAAAGAACCCATCATGCGCCTGGATTACTTTGAGGTTTGCGAAGCCGAAACCCTCAAAATTGTTTCAACCCTAACAAAGGCCTCTTCACATATCGCACTCATTGCCTGTTTTGTAGGAAGAATTCGTCTAATTGATAACATCCCGTTAAATTAAGCTTTTCCCGTAGTTTTTAAATTCTATTTGTAAAGTACTATTTTTGACCTTTAATTTTTTAATATGAGTAATATAAAACCCGAAGATGTTTTTAAAAATGTGATTTCGCATAGTAAGGAATATGGATTTATTTTTCCAAGCAGTGAAATTTATGATGGATTAAGTGCCGTTTATGATTATGGGCAACTCGGAGTGGAATTAAAGAAAAACATACGCGATTACTGGTGGAAAGCGATGGTGCAAATGCATGAAAATATTGTGGGGATTGATGCCGCCATTTTTATGCACCCGACCACCTGGAAAGCCAGTGGGCATGTGGACGCCTTTAACGACCCTTTAATTGACAATAAAGATAGTAAGAAGCGTTACCGGGCTGATGTGTTGATTGAAGATCACATTGCCAAAATAGAAGATAAAATAAATAAAGAGGTTGAAAAGGCCGCTAAACGTTTCGAAAATTTTGACGAGGCCATGTTTCGCACCACAAATGCACGGGTAAAAGAATATCAGGAAAAAATAGACCAGATCAACGCCCGCTTTAAAACAGCCCTAAATGACAATAATCTGGAAGAGGTAAGACAAATTATTGTTGACCTTGAAATTGTATGTCCAATTAGTGGCAGTCGCAACTGGACGGAAGTCAGACAGTTTAATCTCATGTTCAGTACATCCATCGGATCGGTGTCTGACGAGGCAAGTACTATTTATTTAAGGCCTGAAACCGCGCAGGGAATTTTTGTGAACTACCTGAATGTACAAAAAACTGGTAGAATGAAAATTCCATTTGGTATTGCGCAAACCGGCAAAGCCTTTAGAAATGAGATTGTGGCGCGGCAGTTTATTTTTAGAATGCGTGAATTCGAGCAAATGGAAATGCAGTTTTTTGTGAGGCCAGGTACTGAGATGGAGTGGTACGACTATTGGAAAAAGGCCAGACTCAACTGGCACTTATCACTAGGACTCGGTGCTGAAAAATACCGTTTTCACGATCATTTAAAATTGGCCCATTACGCCAATGCAGCATGCGACATTGAACACCACTTCCCTTTTGGTTTTAAGGAATTGGAAGGCATACACTCGCGCACCGACTTTGATTTAAAACAACACGAGCAATTCTCAGGAAAAAAATTACAATACTTTGATCCGGAATTAAACCAGAGTTATGTGCCTTACGTGGTGGAAACATCTGTCGGGTTAGACCGTTTATTTCTTTCCGTTTTATCATCTGCGTTAAAAGAAGAAACATTGGAGGGTGGTGGCGACAGTCGTTCGGTATTAAATTTACCGCCAGCGTTAGCCCCCTATAAAGCAGCCGTGTTTCCTTTAGTAAAAAAGGATGGGCTTCCTGAATTGGCAGAAAGTATTATGGCCACACTGAAGTTTGATTTTAATATGGCCTACGACGAAAAAGACACCGTGGGTAAAAGATACCGACGCCAAGATGCCATCGGTACCCCATATTGTATTACGGTAGACCATCAAAGTTTGGAAGATAAAACGGTTACCGTGCGTCACCGGGATACCATGCAACAAGAGCGTATTCAGATTGAACTACTCGGTAGTTTTTTAGAAGAGCGTGTAAGCCTGAAAAGCCTTCTAAAAACTCTTCAATAATTATCCATTAAAGTGAATGTCAGTAAACCAAAACAGCCACGACAAAATTGTTGTGGCTGTGTTGTTATTTAAAAAACAGAGGTCGTTTAAATGGTTACGTTTGAAGCGATACGTTTAGCTACTTCTTCGAATTCTTCTTTTGTCAGTTTTAATTTTTCGTTTGCCCAATTACAATCGCTCATGGTGGTAATCGGAATTAAATGCACATGGGCATGAGGAACTTCCAAACCTATCACCTGCATGGATATGCGTTTGCAGGGGACAGATTTTTTTATAGCCTCTGCCACCTTTTTACTAAATGCCATCAGACCTAAGTACGTTTCATTATCCAGATCAAAGAGGTAATCGATTTCTTTTTTAGGAATGACTAAAGTATGGCCTTTCTTTAAAGGCGAAATATCCAGAAAGGCGAAGAACCGATCGTCTTCGGCAATTTTATAACTGGGAATTTCACCAAGCACTATTTTTGCAAAGATTCCCGGCATATCCGTTAAATGGTTATTTCCGACACTTCAAAAGTCACCTTCCCGGCGGGCACCTGAACGTCGACCTTCTCACCCACCTTTTTCCCCAACAACGCTTTACCAATAGGCGAATCGACCGAAATTTTTCCTAATTTAAGATCCGCTTCGTTTTCGGCTACAAGTGTGTATTTCATTGCGGCACCGTTATTCAGATTTTTAATTTTAACCGTCGTTAAAATACTTACTTTACTCAGGTCAATTTTTGATTCGTCCACAATTCGCGCATTGGCAATAACATCCTCCAGTTTGGCTATTCTGAGCTCAAGCAGAGCCTGCGCCTCACGAGCAGCATCGTACTCGGCATTCTCGCTCAGGTCGCCCTTATCTCTTGCCTCCACAATTGCCTGGGTTGCTGCTTTACGTTCGGAGGTCCTTAAATGATGTAATTCATCCTTTAATTTCTGCAATCCTTCTTCGGTATAATATCCTATTTGTTGTGCCATGGTTCGAGTTTAATAAACAAAGAGTCCCGATATTAACCGGGACCCTTTCATTGTAACAAAAATACAAATTTTTTACAGATTCACACGAACCCCAAATGTATGGGTGCCGCCAAACGGATTTGTGAAACGGTAAGAATAATCGAGTCCTACGGTAGACTTTTTTTCGTTAAACGGTACTTCAAAAGTAACTCCTGCAGCCGGACCGGTAAAAACAGTCTTCCTGTTATCCGTGTTGAAAATATCCTTCTCAGTGTACAAGCCCCCTCTGAACATAAGCATTTCCTTCCAGGCGTACTCTATCCCGAACAATCCATTATCATTTGTAAAGGAGTTGGAAGTATATGTACCGTTAAGTGAAAGACGGTGCTTTTTGGAAACACCAGAACTGTCTTTGGTGAGGAAAAAATCATAAGACAGGCCTATGTTAACCAGCGCAGGTAACTCGAAAGATCCAGAACGGTTATTTACGGTAAGCTGATAGCTTTGATTGTTTACAGAAGTAGCCGTTGCCTGACGACTCAAACCATCACCCTGATAGTGCATTTTTGGTCCCCAGTTCCTTAAAGCGATGCCGATATGGATCTGATCGTGTTTACCGGTATGGTATTGAATACCTGCATCCAGAGCGATCCCCCGCGCGGCCACATTTGGAATTTGTTCGTTGATCAACTTCACATTGATACCACCATAAATGTTGTCGGAGAACATTTTAGCGTAAGATAAACTGATGTTATAAAATGTTGGATTATACGTACCCAACCCTCCTTCCGGTTGTTCTTCGGTCGTAATTTCAATATTTCCGGCGTTAATGGCCACTACTCCAAAACCGATTGTGCCGGTTTCACCAACACCCTGGGTTAAACCAAAACTGTTGATGAAAATATCAGTACCCTGAAGCCAGTTAGAACGGTTAAAGATAATTTCGGTTTTACGGGTAAACGCGGTACCGGCTATGTTGAGGAACTGGGCTTCAAGCCCACGCACACGTGCCGAATTAGAACCTACCATGCCGGCATTTCTCGCGTAAGGGTTAATTAACAACTGGCTTGCCCCCGCCTGTCCTACACGCTCAGGATTACCGGCATGAGATGCAACTGAAGCGAAAACTACAGCCGATAAACTAAGATATTTCAAGTTTTTTATCATAATCATTACACAAATTACGTTAGTAGCTTTGAACGTCGAGAGGACGCATTACCCCAAACCATTTAACTATTTTTTCACCTACTCCGGGAGCATCAATGTGGAAGATATACAAACCACTTGCAACGGAGATGTTATTTTGATTTTTCAAATCCCAGTCGACATAAGGAGCGCGTTTAGCCTGTTTAGTGTCATTTCCACTCGTAACAGAACCTGTAAAGATATCTTCCTGCCCGGTTGCATCGCGTTTAATCGTTCTTACTAAAGTTCCATTCATCGTGAATATTTTTATGGTACACTTATTCGGAAGATTGGTGATCCTCACGCGGGTATCTGTTCTTCCTCCTTCATAAGTTGAGGATCCATAATAAGGGTTTGGAACCACCCGAATAAGATCAAGCGCATTTTTTGAAACGTCGCCTTGTTGGAATAACGTTGCAATGTCACTTGTGTTAAAAGTGTACATCGGGAAGTTATTATTCTTAGGATTGGCGCTTACGTCTTTTGTCAACAAACTTGGAGAGTTAACGGCTATTAGCTTATTTAAATTTCCATTAGCTTGTTCGCCCTGAGGGATGTTTGCGATTCCGGAGTAACCATAACGATAAGGTTTTGAAACGTTTATCTGCACCCTCACATCCGAAGGCATTTTATCAGGCGATGAAAAATTATAATCTGATCTTGGCATTGGGATACTTACCCACATGATATCACGTTCAAACGCATTAAACGGGGCCAGGGCTGCTCCATTCAGAATGTCGCTAAATACAGTTGGCGTGAAAAAATTATGAAGAAATTCAATGTTACGTTTACCATAATCATACTTAACCATTCCATACTCTTTCCCCACGAAAGCTGGCTCCCAAGTAAATGGTGTAGCAGGAGAAGCGTAAAACTTAGAAGTAATGGAATTTCCGCCAAATACATAAACAAAGTGTTTACCACCCATCGCGTATGGATAAGGGAAGTTATAGTTAGAGGTAGGATTCCATAACATATCGTCTCCATTATTTTCCTTTTGGTAGCTATCCTCTCCAAATGCCATGTTTAAACGCTCACCGGTTTCAAGGTTGATGGCATAACCGGGGAACCAACCCATTCCTGTTTCGGAAATAAAGTTCGGATCGTTAGGATTTGAAGATACACCAGAACCAACTGCGGCAGATTTACCATCTTTATCTACTGACTGGTGATTACGGGCAGCAAAGAAAAATGCATTGCCTTGGCTCAATTGTGCTTTTTCCTGCATTTCAATAACCGGACAACGGGTCCATTTTGATTTATCACGGGTAAACACAATTAAAGCGCTACACATCTTCCTCAAATCGGTATTTCCACGATCGGGACTACTTGTTGTTTGCTGACCGGCATAATTAGGTGGTTGGATGAATGGATCTTGACGCCATGCCAAACCATTAAAACCAGGACCGCAAAAAATTCTTGCCGGCGCGCTAGGTCCAGGCGTAATCGAATAATAAGAAGCGCACAGAGGATACGGAGCCCACGTTCCTCCTAGTATTTTACCATATTGTTTTTGAGGATCATAAAACGCTTTTGGCGAATTATTATTAGCGGCATCTCTCCGGTAAAATGCATCCTCACTGCCTTCGGTTTTTGAAGAACCTGAAAGAATCCAGTTATAAGGAGTTTCTCCGTCCTCATCAACGACAGAATTTAGCCAATTCGCGTCACCATCCACATAGCTAATGGACGCAGCCAGTGTCGAAGAAGGCGCTGGTCCATTGTAATTGTTATCAGCGCTCACCAGATCGGTAAATTTATTTAACGTATCTTGACCCGGGTCCGTTACCTGTTTCATGTTTATCGAAAAACCAAGGTCAGGAAAGTAAAATTCGTTACCAATCCTAATTGTCTCATAAATCGTGTCACCGGCTCCGCCTTTAATATCATTCGGGTGATACACCGTTCCCGAATTCAAGTCTTTCAACTCCCAACTCGTTTTATCCACGTTCAGAGCAGCCATTGTGCCGAGGAAGGTATTTACGGTAGCGGTAGGCACCATAGCATTCAATGTTGTTTGAGGAACAGTCGCACTCACGTAATGATTAATGAACCTGAATGAAAAATCAGAATTCTTAACATTTAATGGATCTACTACTTTAATGTTAATAGGGCCTTGCGCATTCTCATAAGTTACATCGGCTTTAAAGAAATTGTTTACAATCTCATCTTCCGATGCTTTTGTTAATGTTAATATATTTCCGCCGTTACCTTGTCCTTCAACACGGGTAATTTTTGGACCAAATCCGTAAGCTGACTGTGCAAGTGTTCCATCCTTTTCAGTATCCGGTGTGTGTGGAATACCAGCCGCTTTTTTCACTTTACGACCCTCCAGATACGGCTTTTTCTGCCCAAGCAGGTTAGCTGCCGGATTGCTGGTGGCAGGTACATCGGGTACGTATTGCAGATAATTGTTATACGCATATGCTACCGCAAGGAAATAATACGTTTTGTTGTTTACCAGTTTCCGGTTTTCTAAGGTTGAAAACGCGTCGTCGGTAACTCTGAATGTGGTCTTGATTCCCTCATCTTTTCCCTGCACTTTTACTTTAGGAACAAACCCGCCAATGGTATTATCCGCTTCATAATTCACCAAACGGCTTACGCCATTTTGCACGTCACATTGAAAGATGAGTTTAGCCTTAGTTCCATCACTTAAATCGGTTGAAGAAACAGAGCCATCTTTTACCTGATACACCTGATAACCCTCAAAACGATAAGTTTTATCCGGGTTTCGGATTTGTTCGATTGGCGACGTTGGATCAGAAATAATCGAAATGTCCTTCTCGGCATAATCGTTATTAAATTGCCTGTAATTGTTTGATTTACCTTTTTCATTGGTCAGGTAAATGATCAATTCATTATTAACCTCCTGAATAGTCATATTAGGAGCTTCAGGGCCATCTAATATTTTAAAACAATTATCAAATAAGGCCTGAGCTTTATCATCCGCCAGAAGTAACAGTTCAACAGACTGCAAATAACCGCCTTTAGTTGGGGTTTGTGCCCATGGCATACCAAATGTAATTTCGTTTACCGCACCTGGTTTTAATGTAAAAGGTCCGGCAGATTGTAAGAACCTTCTGTCGCCGGGAGGGTTCCCAGCGCCTCTTTCAGTCCACCCTGTATTGGCAACCGGGTCACCATCGTACACGAATGTAGCCGGGGCGCTTCCACCATAAGCATTACCACCATAAGTAAAAGGGGAACCGTCTTTCCAGAAACCGGTCATGTAGTTATAGTACTGGATAGGACTACCTGTATTAGGGTTGGTGGTTTGATTTGGAAATGCACCGTAGTTATTGTTATAATAGGTGAAGCGGCTCATTTGAATGGTTTCGCCCAATTCATCCGTAATGCCATCCTGATCGTTGTCAATTTTATCATTCGCATCAGCGATCGGTCCTTTAAAAAAGTCGCAACCCAATGCAGGTGGATAATCACCGTAACCATTCGCACCACTAATGGTTTCGTCGAACGGATCAGCGTTGTATATATAACCTAAACCTCTCTTAACGTCGCAACCCACATAATCGTCCAGATAATAACCTAAATCCGGGTCGTTCCAAACCGTAAAGTATGTTTTGTCTAACTGGAACGAAGAACGGTTGTATACTTCATAGCTGTAGAACGTCATGTTGTTAATCTCGTCGTTCGTTTTGAAACCAAATGCCTGAGCACGTACCTCTACACCAATTGAATTACCTTGTGTTTCCGTGTGGATATTCCCTTTATCGTTGAATACCCAAAATAGCGTATAATCACCATAAAGTTTCGTTTTACAAAAACCCAGATTATCTTTTTCCGCTTTGTTATCCACATCATAGGCAGGATAATCCCCTGTGTTTGGATCGTACAATAGGTCATTATTTACATCCACAAAAGGGGCTAACCGTAGTCCCTGATTTTTGCTAATATCACCATTTCCCGGCCAGCTGCGCATATCCGCTGAAATTTCGCGGCCATCGGTTGCCCTGAAATTATCTACCTCGGCACGTGAGATGGAATAAATACCATCGTACCGGTTACACTCCGACGCGTCGATTGACGCGGTAATGGTGTCAAGTGGTCCGGGCCAGAAATCAAGTCCATTCTGCCTGTAGGTCATGGCCGCCACTTTTAACTGGCCACCGGCATCGATACCGCCTAACCAAATGGACCCACCGAAACAAGAGGAGGCGCCAGTTGCTTTATTTTGAACAGCGGGCACAAAGTAGTAGGCCTGGGTATTACCGAATAAATCCCACCACATATCACCACCGCTATAAACTATTGTCCTTACGTTGTTCACCCAAAGCTCTCTACTGCCACGAGGAGCCGTACATCCAGCCATTACCTTACCTCCCAGATTTCCAGATGGAGAAGAACTCTCACTTCTTGGTTTGTCTCTTCCGGACATTCCAAAACTTGCTAAAATGCTCAATAAAATTATAACCTTTTTCATATTAGTCCTTCCTGATTAAAATGTAAATAATAAACCTATGCGTATTTGACGGGGGATGCTATAATTTCCAGGTGCGTTCATCCTGATGTTATACATACTTGTAAAAGCAGCGGGGCTATTAGTAATGGCCAATGCAGCTTGCGCTTGCGCTGAATTTAAATAACCATCGTCATTGGGTGAGCCAGTAAAATTATAAACCCCCAATACGTTTTTCCTATTGAAAAGATTCAATACCTGCAAGTAAACATTTAAGTTTCCTGTTTTCCTGTTATCAGAATCTTCACGGCCAAAGGTTAATGGAATGTTTTTATCGACCCTTAAGTTAGCCCTAAACTGCCAAGGTTTTGACGACCCGTTAATCTGCCCAACAATAGTTGAACGACCCCCTCCGTTAATAGAAGTTGGAGAGCTCCAACGGGTATAAGGAGTTCCTGAACCCATATTGAATTGGATATTAAACCCAACATCTTCCAGAAACTGAATTGTTTTTCCCTTTTTAGTTTTGAAGGTAGGGCCCTTATAATCTTTTTTAGCTCCAAAACGGTAGTCGTAGGTTAACACAAAACTATGCCGTTGATCAAAATCAAGAGGTTGTAAAACTCTGAGGTTGGGTTGCCCGCTGGTTGCAAGATTAGCACCCGAGTTAGCATTTGAACCGGAACCTTCGGCAAACTGCAACGTGTAATTGAAGTTGATCCTTGAACCTCCGGTTCTCCTAAAATCGAAAGCAGCAGAGATACCTTTTACTGTACTAAAATCGATGTTATCATAAATGATATAGGTCTTAGGGTAAGCGCCTACAATCACTCGCTGATTGATTTGGTTACGATTTTCTTTGTAAAATGCGCTTAAATTGAGGGAGGCGTTTTTACGTTCAGTTAATACCTGCGCAAAACCCAATTCATAATCTACCGTTTTGAAAGGGCGTTGATTCGGATTAGAAATAAGTGGATTTGTGCCGGAAGCATCAATGTAATAATAATCTAAAGGAGAAAGGTTGTTGTTATCAGGTCGTTGAGTCAATACGTCGTAGTGGGCAAAGAAGTTAGCCACATCGGAAATAGGAAAAGAGAAAGCTACGCGCGGCATAGGATTGATCGCTGCAATATAATCGGTAAAACCACCAAGCGTTGCTTTTTGATCATAATTGGCGTTGTCCTTAAATAAAGGAACAGGAATCCCGGAAGTAGATGCAATAAGGCTCGGGTCGGAAATCTCGGTACCTTCGGAGTTGTACCATTTGTCACCATCCCGGTAACCTTTAATACCTATTGGAGATTTTCCCCCTGCAGGATTTTGAACGACGTAAACCGCAGCGTCTTTCGACATACTTGAAGGAATATTATCTGTAAAACCAGCAGGTAAGTTTTCGATAGACTTAAGATCGCCCACGCGCGCCAGATCATGAAACGCGTATTTGTCTTTTAGTACTTGCTGATTGGCGTCGTAACGGTCGACGCGTAAACCCACGTTAAACTTCATGTCTTTAAAGTCAAATTTATCCATGATGTAAACAGACGTATAGATTGGTTTAAAGGAGCCCACAGGAAACAAGTTTCTCCCATTTGCATCTTTTTTGTTCAAAAAATCATCAATGCTGATTTTTTCTTTAGTTCTTTTTCCATCGTGTGTAAAACCTATATAGTTTACTAGTTGGTTAGCTCCCAACATATCTTCAGCGCTAAACATGTCCAAACTATACATGGACGGATCGTAAGAATCCGTATTGATATAACCCGTGTAATTTCTTGGTAAACCTAATTTATCCAACAGTTTTTCTGAAAACTGAGTTTGTTTTTCAGGTTGATAGAGGTAGTTGAAATAATAGTAAGGTATCAAACCCGATAATTCATTGTTTTTAATTGGGGTTGAAAGATCCAGTTGTTCTGTATGGTTATTAACTATCTGACGCATTTTTGTCCACAAGCTGCTTGCATCCACAAAATAAAAACTTATGGTACGTTGATCAAATTCAAATCCCGCCTGCAAAGCGTGATCTTTTACATCGGCATTGAAACTTGTCGCAATCCTGAACGTATTCGTAATTTGATTCCGGGAAAAGTTAGGGTTTGTACCGAAGTTGGTAAACAGGTCGTAAACCGCAGCAGGATCATCGCCATTTCTTAAACCGTTGTTCGCGTTAATGTAGTTGAGATTGGTAAAAGCTGACGATGGTGCATTATCTAAAAGGTAGCTGGTGTATAAAGCCTGGTCCGGATTGGCGGTTCCGGGAGTAAATGTCACTTCCAGTGGCTGACGGCCAGTATAGGTATAAGATTGTAAGGTTAAGGTACCATTGTTGTACGCGGGGTCAAAGCGATACAAATATGCGTTGTTTTCATCTAAAATTTGCTGATCAAATTTTCCAACATAACCATAATCAAATAAATTCTGTTTGTGTTTGGCGTTTTGCCTCAAATTGCTCACGCTCTCGTAACTTGCCAAAAATTTAAAATATGCATTAGAAACCAGCGATTGCGATTTTTCTTTTGTGTTATTACTGGTACCAAATTTTTGCGAAATAGAAATATTAGCGCGGAAGGTTCTATCAATGATTTGTTGATTGTTTGTAGAGTTTAACAGTTGATTGGCAACCGAAGCATCGCGTCCATCAGAATAACTATAGAAACCACCTAACGAAATCATGGTATTTTCTGTTGGCGCATAATCTACTTTACCGTTAATACCAACAACCCTTGCTGCGGCATTCGATTTAGCTTTGTAGGTATTAAAATCGTCATTGGTCAGAAAAGAAGAAGAAGTAAGGAAACCTGTGCCGGAAGGTGAAAGCTGAAGTGGTTTGTCTTTTAATTCCTGTAATTTTTCATCTTTTACCCTGTAAATTGGCACCGCAGAAGGGCTAGGGTCTTTAATATAATTACCTTGACCGGAAACGAAAAATCCCAGCACGGTGCGGCGGGTAGAATCTCTTTTTTTGTAAAGAGGCCCACCAAAACTAAAACCTAACATGTTATACCCATAAGCATCGGTCAATTGAGACGACAACAACTCCACACCACCAAAATAAGTGGATTGAGGACCACGGGTTGAAATGGAAATTGCTCCAGAGGTTAAGTCACCATAGTTGGCTGGTACACCGCCGGTGATCACGTTTAATTGTTCGATAGATTGTTGCGGGATATTAGGAGTACCGTATACTTTTACCCCATCCACAAAATAGGTAGTAGCATTTGACCGCGACCCACGTACGTTTAGCGCTTTTCCTTCATCAGACTGATATACACCGGCTGTAGTTGCCGCCACGGAATTTATGTCTTTAGTCGCTAAATTCTGGTAGTCTTCGCGAGTTACTGTCTGCCCCGATTTTGTATCCGGATCGATAAGGGGCACCTGATAACTGATGACCTCAACCTCATCTAACTTTACACCTTCACCATTTGATAAACCAAGGGTAACATACGCAGTACCTTCACCAACAATAACATCTCTTATTTCTTTCGGCTGGTAACCAACGTAAACTCCCTTTACTGTGTATTTACCAGGAGACAGCGGTTTGATAAAAGCCTCACCATCCATATTGGTGGTTGCAACACCCACCTGAACACCATCTTTATAAGCCACCACATTCGCAAACGGAATCGCTTCTTTTGTTGCATTATCCTGCAATACAACCTTGATAGCGCCATTGTTATTCTGGGCCAATGCCGATAAGCTGATAAAAATACCAAATACGACCGCTAAGTAAATCTTCTTCATATAGTGTTAAATTACCTTAATTTCTAGATTTGTCAAGCCTTAAATTTATACAGACTACAGTTATTACACAAAAAAAATCCGCGAAAAAACATCAATATACTGGTTTTCAAGTGCTTAAACTTTCCATTGTCTATTAACAAATTTTTAATCTTACATTAAAGTTACTGTCATTCCTTTAAAATAATTTAACAGGTTAGAATGTGGCCACATGAAATTGATAAGTGGTTATTTTTAAACCCTAAATGGTATTTAAACCCTTTTCTTCTTTTTGAACCAACGGATGATAAAAAATTCCCGTTTATTTTGGTTGTAACGCGTTGCGGATTTTTTACTTGCTTTCATCCGTTTCCTCACTTTACTGGTTTGAAGACGTTTGTGGTATTTTTTGATTGCTTTTCGTTCCGCACGCTCTTTCCTTCTTTTTTCGATGGCTTCGCGACGCAACTCTTTTCTCACTTTACGTTCACTCTTAATAGACTTTTCTTTGCCACCCCTCTCCTGAGAAACCGCTGAAAACGCAAAACTGAAAATACTTAGTACGAGAAAAAATATTTTATGGAGCTTCATTTATATACTCGATCACTTCTACCCCGAAGCGTCTCAAAAAATCAACCCCCTCGTCATTCGGCAACCCTTTGAACTTCGCGTAGCTATCTTTGAAAAAAACCTTTTTGATACCCGTTGTAAATATAACTCTGGCACAGGCAATGCATGGTGAGAGGGTGACATATAAGGTTGCATCCTGCATACTCACATTGTTTTTTGTAGCGTAGAGAATAGCGTTTTGTTCGGCGTGTAATGCAAGAGAACAACTTCCTTTGCTGTCGCGGGCGCATCCGTGTTCAGGCCACTCCTCATCACAATTATGAGTGCCCGCTGGAGGGCCGTTGTATCCTAACGAAACAATCCGCGTATCTTTGGTAAGTACAGCACCTACCTGGGCCTTTACACAATGCGATCTCTTTGCCAGTTTTTGGGCAAGGTCCATATAAATCTCATCAAAAGATGGTTTGTTCATTCACTGATAAATTAAATGATTTCAACTCCTAATTAAAGCGCTTCGCTCACCACCTCTTTTACATCGTCGGGCAGTAAACGTTTGAGCAATGCCTCAATGCCTGCTTTTAAAGTCATTGTGCTGCTTGGGCAACCGCTGCAGCTCCCGCGCATTTGCACAGTTACTATTCCGTCTTTTAGTTCTTTAAAGGTTATTAACCCCCCATCCTGTTCAACTGCCGGACGAATGTATTGCTCCAATACCTCAATGATTTTATTTTCAACGTCGTTGCCGGGTGCGGCGTGTTGCGTGTTGATGGATATGGTTTCTTTGAATGAGGAATCCTTTGCTACTTCCTGTTTTGGCAGTTGGTTAATGATGGCATTCCCTTTGTTCAGGTAATCCACTATGAATGAGCGCAGTTCGTTCATGATCTCCTCCCACTCTACCTGATCAGATTTGGTAATGGTGATATAATTGGAGGATATGAACACCCTGTTTACAAAAGGAAAAAGAAATAACTGCTTGGCAATGGGCGCGTCGGCGGTCTCGGCAGCAGTTTTGTATTCGGCCGTAGCGCCACTTACCAATAAAAGTTTATTGGCAACAAACTTCATGCTTGAAGGATTGGGAGTGCCCTCTATGTATATTACGTAAGGTATTTCTACTGTATCCATTTTACGTTTTTGCAAGTTTTTATGCGTTAATTTTAGTCATGTAAAGGTAAGAAGATTTGCAGGTTTTCCTGATTTTTTATGTACTCGCGGTCAAATTGTTTCACCACAAATTCCGTACTTTTACACACAAGGCTTTCTTATGAAGATTAAAACTGACTTTCTGGTAATTGGTTCCGGTATTGCCGGCCTGAGTTTTGCGTTAAAAGCCGCTAACAAAGGCAAGGTTATTTTGATTACTAAAAGTAACGAGGACGAAAGTAATACTAAATACGCGCAAGGGGGTATTGCCGCCGTGTGGCACAACAGCGACAGCATTGAGAAACATGTAGCCGATACCTTAAATGCCGGCGCAGGACTTTGCAATGAAGATATTGTGAGGCTGGTTGTTTCGGAGGGTACTGAACGGGTAAAGGAATTGATTGACCTTGGCACACAATTCGATAAATCGGAACAAGGGGATTATGATCTGGCTAAAGAAGGCGGCCACAGTGAGAACCGGATTCTCCACTATAAAGACATAACCGGTTTTGAAATTGAACGCGCACTCCTCGATAAAATCCACCACCATAAAAACATTGTGGTTTATGATCATTACTACGCCATCGACATTATCACCCAACATCACCTGGGTAAAATTGTGACGTCGGAAACACCCGATATTGAATGTTACGGCGCTTATATCCTGAATACCAAAACCGGGACCATTGATACGGTACTGTCGAAAATTACCGTTATGGCAACCGGCGGAGCAGGGCATGTTTACGCAACCACCACTAACCCGGCGATTGCCACCGGCGATGGGATTGCCATGGTTTACAGAGCCAAGGGCCATGTAAAGGACATGGAATTTATCCAGTTTCATCCTACTTCCCTGTACAATCCAGGCGAAAACCCCAGTTTCCTTATTACCGAGGCGATGCGTGGTTTTGGAGCCGTTTTAAAAACACAAGATGGCGTGGAGTTCATGCAAAAATACGACTCACGGGGTTCCCTTGCGCCACGCGATATAGTAGCCCGGGCCATTGATAATGAAATGAAAAGCAGGGGCGACGATTATGTGTTCTTAGATTGCCGGCACCTGGATCGTAAAGGGTTTATCGACCATTTTCCAACGATTTACGAAAAGTGTATGAAAACAGGGATTGATCCTTTTGTGAAAATGATCCCCGTTGTACCCGCGCAACATTATTTATGTGGTGGAATACTGGTGAACGACCTTGCGCAGTCTACAATTAAAAATTTATACGCCATTGGTGAATGTGCCTGCACGGGGTTGCATGGCGCCAACCGGTTAGCCAGTAATTCGTTGCTCGAAGCAGTTGTTTTTGCGCACAGGGCCTCAGAACAGGCCACCCGTGTTTTAAACGCGATTGAAATCAATGACGCCATCCCCGATTGGAACGCCGAAGGAACGGAGTTGCCTGAAGAAATGATCCTGATCACACAGTCGCAAAAAGAAGTTCAACAAATAATGAGTAATTACGTTGGAATTGTTAGAAGCAAGCTACGTTTAAAAAGAGCTTTTGATAGGCTTGAAATTTTGTATAATGAAAATGAAGCCTTGTATGAAACCACCATTATTACTCAAAAACTTTGTGAATTAAGGAACCTGATCTGTATCGGCTATCTGATCATTAAACATGCTCTGAGACGCAAGGAAAGCGTGGGGCTCCATTACATGGCCGATTCCCGAAAAAAGGATTAAGTCTTTAATTTACTTCCGCACTTTTTTTGTGTGCCAACACATATTTAATTTCGGAAAAAGAAATATCCTGTGGCAGCGCACTTTTGATAACATTTAATCCAACCGCCTTATTAAAACCCTCCAGAGCTTTTGTGATAATACTTTGTTTTTCTGGCGACACAAGCCGATTGATATCGATGTCACCCGTAGCTACATACGCTGCCAGATGTCCCTCAAGTGTAGTAATGGTGTATTTCCGCAGCATCGCAATTTCATCCAGACTCAAACCCTGTTTAAATAATTCGAAAGTCTGTTCTCTACTGGGCTTCTTTTCTTTCTCCGCTTCCGGTTTTTTTTCCTGCTTTTTTTTCTTAACCTTTTTTGGACTCACCAATTCTCTGTCGGGCACAAGATGATGCTCGGAAATATAGTCTTTAATAATTTGCAGGAACTGACCGCCGTAAGCGTCCACCCGGGCTTCTCCGAAACCACTGATTGTTAAAAGTTCTTCCACGGTTACCGGTAAATACTCCGTCAGTTCTTTCAGCGACTTACTATTTGCAACCATATAAATGGGTTTATGTTCTTCGTTACAAATTTCATCCCGCAATAAAAGCAATTGTTTATAAAGGTCAGGATGCTTAACGTCGGCCAGTAAACCTATATTTTTCGCGTTTTCGTAGACATTTACTTTTAATGCGGGATACTTGATCTTTAATTTGGCTTCCAAAAAACCGTCGAGTTTAAACCCCTGATTACAAGCCTGCATCAGCGCGTTTTTTGAAAACAAGTCTTCCACTATTTTCTGTAATACAGGATTCAGCTCATCGGCGGCCTCCTTACTTTCGGTAAATGCCGGGATGGACTTGAACTGCAGGAGCAGGGCATCTATCTCCGTATAAAAATAAGATACCGCTTCCTTGATCCGTTTTTGCAACTGGTGATCCAGTTCAGGGTTTTGTGTGTGATCCAGCAAAGCAGCTAATTGATTTTTGAATTTATTGCTCACCTGATAAAGGTGATCGATTGACGAAAAAAAACGAGAACACCATTCCTGACCAGCTGAATGAATCTTTATTTTATAAGCCTGCGTTGTACCCGCCAAATCTAAACGATCCTGGTATGAATCGCTGAGATCGAATAGACTGAGCAGAAGCGAGCGGATATAAATTGTTTTTGATGAATTAAAAATCGCGGTTACTTCGTCAGCCGGTTGGCGTGTGGCGGAAAAATTTTGAATGTTTTTATCATTAAATAACACCCCGCTATTGATTTTTGAACTCAGCGTTAAACCGGAAAGTCCACGGCACCTACTTAATGCCACGTATACCTGACCGGCGCTAAACGAAGCGGCAGCGTCAATAATCACTTTATCGAACGAGAGACCCTGGCTTTTATGAATAGTGATGGCCCAGGCCAGCCTTAACGGAAACTGAGAAAATGTTCCTATGATCTCTTCGTCCAGTGCTTTGGTTTGTTTGTTTACAGTATAGTTGACATTCGTCCAGGTTTCCTTTATTACTTCTATTTCAAACTGGTCCTCCTCGTACCTCACTTTTATCTTATCGTCGTTTATAAAAGTAACCACCCCGATTTTCCCATTGTAATAATTTTTCTCGTTATTGTTTTTCAGGAACATGACCCGGGCACCTGCTTTTAAAATAAGTTCTTCTTCTGCCGGGTAATTTTTTTCGCCAAACGACCCCTCTACAGTACACCTGAATTTGTAAGCTTTTCCGGGTAATGCGTTTAAGAGTTCGGTATTGATATCGTCGGCTTTTTTATTGTGGGTGGTGAGGGTAATGTTGTTCTGAATAAATTCTTTTGTAAGATCGGGCCGGTAATGTTTGTTAAGCAATTCAAAGTCCTTCGTGTCCAGCTGATTATTTCTTACTTTATTCAGGATGTCGATAAAATCCTGTTCTTTTTGCCTGTAAATTTTTTCAAGCTCGATGTAAACCGGCCGGTTGTTTTTAATAACCAGGCTATCGAAAAAATAAGGGCTATTGTAAATGGTTCCCAAAATTTTCCACTCTTCCTGCTGCACTACCGGAGGCAATTGGTGCATATCGCCAATTAACATCACCTGAACTCCCCCAAAGGGTAAATGCCATTTTTTACGGGTTTGCCTCAAGGTGATATCAATTTGATCGAGCAAATCGGCCCTTACCATACTTATTTCATCAATAACCAGCAATTCCAGTTTTCGGAAAATGGACAAGCGAAGGCTATTGTATTTGAGTGCAGGGAGATTGCTTCTGGAAAAATCTTGTTCGTTGTTTTCCTTGAGGACTGGCAAGAACGGCGTAAAAGGAAACTGAAAAAACGAATGAATGGTGGAGCCTCCCGCGTTGATCGCCGCCACTCCGGTTGGAGCTACCACCGCCATTTGTTTTGAAGTAGTATGTTTGATGTATTTTAAAAGAGTGGTTTTGCCTGTTCCGGCTTTACCGGTTAAAAAAACCAGATGATTGGTTTGGTTAACAAAATTTAAAACATGTTCGAATTGCGGATTGAGTTCTATTTCGTTCATTAGTACTACAAAGAAACCAAAATATTTATTTAGTTGTCATGGAAGAATATAAAATATATTGTAACGGAGCATTTATAACATCGAACCAGCGGCTGGAGGTAACTGATAAATTTACCGGGCAGGTTTTCGCAACCACGTTTCTTGGGGACGTCAGCATTTTCGAAAAGGCCGTTAATGGCGCCTTGATGGCCCGGTCGGCGTGCAAAGAACTTAGTTCCTTCGAAAAATTTAAGGCGCTAAGTTTTATTGCGGGTGAACTCGAAAAAAACAAACTTAGGCTTGGTACTATTTTGTGTCAGGAAAGTGCAAAGCCAATTAAGTATGCGATTGCCGAAATTGAGCGCGCCGCGCAAACTTTTTTAATTGCCTCAGAAGAATGTAAACGTTTACCAAAGGAGTATATTTCGTTAGACTGGAGTCCTGGTGGCAGAAACAAGGAAGGTATTATTAATTATTTCCCCATTGGCATTGTAGCCGGTATCGCGCCCTTTAATTTCCCGATGAATTTGGCGGTGCATAAACTGGCGCCTGCTATCGCGGCCGGGTGTCCCATCATTTTAAAACCAGCCTCCTCTACGCCCCTTTCCACCCTGGAACTCGCTAAAATTATCGCCAAAACAGATTTACCAAGAGGGGCGGTCTCAATTATTCCTATGAATCGCACAACCGGTAATTTACTGGTTACCGACGATCGTATTAACCTGTTGAGTTTTACCGGATCACCCAACATTGGTTGGGAACTAAAAAAACAAAGTGGTAAAAAGAAGGTGGTACTTGAACTGGGGGGCAATGCCGGTGTTATTATCAGCAACTCGGTGGATGTTGAACAAGCCGTGACTAAATCACTGGTAGGCGCTTTTTCGTACAGCGGTCAAATTTGTATTCACGCGCAACGCTTTTTTGTTCACGAACACATTTTTGAACTATTTAAAACAAGTTTTGTGGAAAAAACCAAACGCTTAAACTATGGCGATCCACTAAATCCGGAAACAGAGGTGAGTGTGGTGATTGATGAAGACAACGCGCAACGGATTGAGTCGTGGATACAGGAGGCCGTCTCCTCGGGCGCTGAAATACTTTGCGGTGGTAAACGTGATGGTAATTATATAGAACCAACTGTTTTAACCAATGTGGGTTCTGCTATGAAAGTATATTCGGAAGAAGTATTTGGCCCTGTGATATGCCTTGAAAAATATAACGGTGCAATAGAAGACGCGGTAAAAAAAGTAAACGATTCAAAATTTGGACTTCAGTGCGGAGTTTTTACCAACAAAATTTCGGAACTCGATTTTTGCTACAAGCATTTAGAAGTGGGTGGTGTGATTCATAACGAGATGCCAACCCTTCGGTTCGATCAGATGCCCTACGGCGGTATCAAGGAAAGCGGCTTGGGAAGGGAGGGGGTTAAATACGCCATTGTCGACATGCTGGAAGCAAAAATTCTGGTCAAATAAATTTGTTTCGCTCTCATAATTTGTTAATTTAGTTGAACAGACGTCCTTCATTTATCAACCTTAAATCTCCAAATTATGAAAAAAATTTACGCTACTCCGGTATTGTTTTTTCTAAGCCTGGTATTGAGTTATACCCTTCACAGCCAATGTGCCGCTAGTTCCACAATTGGCTCTGCTTCAAACCTTTTCACAAAAGTTATTAATTCCACGAGTTCTATTGCCGCGGATAAAAACCTGAACACGATTGTGTTCATTCACCGTAACAATGCCACCCTGAACGGAGGGAACTCGGGGCAATTGCGGTACGATGTTTCCACCAATGGCGGAAGCACCTGGACCATTGACCAGGGTCTTTTAAATCCACTGACAACCAATCTGGCCCGTTATCCCAATGTTGCCATTTATAACCCATCGTTAAATGTAACCCCTTCTAACGCTTACGTTGGTTATATGGGAGCTACCATTAATAACGCCTCCGCCTGGAACGGAAACGTAACCGGCGTGAGACAATTAAACAATACCGGGAATACCGAGTTTTACAACCAACCTAACGGTCCACTGGCTTACATTCCCCGGTCACTCACCAAAGGGGCGCCAGGAATTTTCTGGGCTTTGGACGCTCAGTGGGGTACTAGCTTGAGCGGGTTTAACGTATATAAAGGCACCTGGAACAGCAGCCTGAATGACATTGTGTGGGCCACAAATTTTACGGTAACCCCGCCGTTTAATACATCCTACGCTAATTTCGCTTATACAGGCATTGACTATAATATTGCATTTGATCCAACCGGTACTTTCGGCTGGTTCAGTTTTCTCGGTCACGTAAGCCCAGGGCCCGCCAATTATGCGTATTACCCTGTTTTTTATAAAACCACAAATGGCGGAACCACCTGGACCGGCCCCATTACCGCGGACCTGAATACCTTTACCTGTTTAACCGGAAATGTTGCCAGTGGCATGCCTAGCACGAATCTGGAACACGATCTGGTAGTAGATATGTACGGAAATCCTCACCTCATCACCACCATTCTGGCTGGCAATAACAATTACACGATGAATTACAACGGCTGGCACCACATGTATGATATTACTTATGTAAATGGCATGTGGGCTGCCTACGATTTGGGAAATGTAAACGGTGCCCCGGGCAGTTTTGGCACCTCCCCGAATATTGTGACACAATATCAGGCGCCACAGGCCGCCAGAAGCGCGGATGGCAGTAAAGTATTTTTTACCTGGGTGGACAATAGCGCTTACAGTCAGGGAGCTGCCAATACCTCCCCCAACCTTTTTGGCAAAGCCTTTGATGTGGTTAATAAACAATGGACCAACATAAAGGATTTTACTTCCTGCAATGCTCCTATCGCGGGAAGCATTCTTTTTCCACACATAGCCGATGAGGTTTTAGAACCCAACGCCACCACCTTTAAACTTGCCACTGCTTATGGGCAAATGACCGCGAACGACCCTGCACAAATTGCCAATTTCAGGTTCCTCGATAATATTACTTTTACTACTACCGAATTCTCGATTGCACAACCGTCCGTTGCCGTCAGCATCGCGCAGGGCAGCGCCGCATTAGCCTGCTCATCGGGGTCCATTAACCTAAACCTGAGTGGTATTTACGGCGCTATACTTTGGAGTAATGGGTCAACATTGGCCATTAATCCGGTAAGCACCCCCGGAGTTTATACAGTAACCGCCCTTTCCGGTTGCAATGTAGGAACCAACACCATCAGCGTTTCTCAAATTTCGTCAACGGTAACCTTACCTAATTCAGTCGCTTATTGCGAAGGAACAGCGATTACGCTCACGGTTGCAGGCGCAGCCACTAGTTACACCTGGTTGCCATCCAACACCGGCGAATCTACCGTTACTGTCATTCCAACCCTTTCTTCTACCTACTCCATCCAGGTGTTTGGCGACGGTTGCTCTGATATTTTACCTATTCCTATGACCATTTCACCGGCGCCAACGCTTACCGTTACAGGCACCAACACCGTTTGCCTGGGATCGTCGGTCAGCCAGTCGGTGAGCGGCGCACAAAATTATTTGTGGATTGGCGAAGGTGGTGGTAATGTGGTGTCACTCAGCCCAACCGTTAATACCACTTATACTGTCTTTGGTACCGACGCCAACTTATGTATCTCCTCGAAAACAATCACCATCAATGTATTTACAGGACCAACGATAATTGCTTCTTCAACCAAAACCCTTATCTGTAAAGGCCAAACGACCACGTTAACGGCCAACGGTGCGGGGAGTTATACGGTAACCAGTGCCACAACCACTACCGTTATTAATTCACTTTTTATGGCCGTAACGCCAACGGTTACCTCCACTTACACCTTTACCGGTCAGAACAATACTGGCTGCAAGGGAAGTGCTACCATCACCGTAAACGTTTCTGACTGCACAGGAATACCCTCTGCCGGCAGCGGACTCAACAATTCGTTGGTTATCTATCCGAACCCCAACAACGGCGAATTTACCATTTCATCAGAAGTAGATCTTAAATTAAACATGGTGAATGAACTCGGACAAATCGTAAAAACGCTAGTACTTGAAAGTGTGAATGAACATAAAGTTTCAGTGAACGGACTTGCTGAAGGTATTTATTTCATAACAGGCGCATCCGGTAACACGGTATTCAACCAGAAAATTGTAATTTCGAAATAATTTAAAACGTACTTAGAGCCACTTTATATTATTTATGGAATACAAACGACTTGGTAAATCCGGATTACAGGTGAGCGCGCTCTCATTTGGCAGTTGGGTAACTTTTGGGAAACAGATCAACAATAACACGGCCGATGAACTGATGGGCATTGCCTATGACAGCGGGATTAACTTTTTTGACAACGCTGAAATTTACGCGAGGGGAAATTCCGAGATCGTTATGGGCAATATCCTGAAAAACAAAAAATGGCCGCGCAGTTCTTATTGTTTAAGCAGTAAGGTGTATTTTGGATACGAAGACGGGAAGCCAAATCAAACAGGCCTGTCAAGAAAACACATTGTGGAAGGGTGTCATGCTGCTTTAAATCGGCTTCAGGTAGATTACCTGGATTTATTTTTTTGTCACCGCCCCGATAAAAACACACCCATTGAAGAAACCGTGTGGGCTATGAATACGTTGATTCAACAAGGGAAAATTTTGTATTGGGGTACCAGCGAATGGGCCAGCGAAGAAATTATGGCCGCCTTTGTTTTTGCCGAAAAAAACCGGTTGATTGGCCCAACGATGGAGCAACCACAATACAACATGTTTGAACGTACCAAACTGGAAAAAGATTTTTTATTGCTTTTCAGGGATTTTGGCCTTGGCACTACCATCTGGAGTCCATTGGCCAGTGGCCTGCTGACCGGAAAATATAATAGCACTATGCCAACCGATAATCGCCTCCATCTGGAGGGGATGGATTGGCTGAAGGAGCGGACCCTGAGTGATGCCACCCGAATCGAGAAAACGAAAAAACTGACTGTTTTAGCGCAAGAACTTGGCACCACATTACCAAAACTGGCGATTGCCTGGTGTGTAAAAAACCCAAACGTAAGCACTGCTATTTTAGGTGCCAGCAAACCGGAGCAATTAAAAGAAAATGTGACCGCCCTGGAAGTGTTGCCGTTGTTATCGCCGGAGGTGATGGAAAAAATTGACGGAATTCTGGAAAATAGACCGGTGCAGCCGTTATTTTAAATTTTCATTTTGTTTGTCTAACACATTGGAACCCTTACTTCGTAAAAAAAGCCCCGACACTGTCAGGGCTTTTTTTATATCTGTATTCACAGGATTATTTTTTAGCCGGAATAAATTTCAGACTCAAACTATTCACACAATAACGATTACCAGTAGCCGTTGGGCCATCATCAAAAATATGACCCAAATGGCCGCCACAGGTAGCGCACACAATTTCGGTACGAACCATACCATGTGAAAAATCACGCACTTGTTTTACGCGGTCGCCTCCTGCGATGTTATTATCGAAACTCGGCCAGCCACAATGACTATCAAATTTTTGATCGCTGGTAAACAATTCGGTACCGCAGGCCGCGCAAGCGTAGGTTCCTTTTTCAGAGTGGTCGTTGTACTCTCCAGTCCCCGGACGTTCGGTGCCTTTTTCGCGCAGTATGTGGTACTGTTCAGGGGTTAGAATTTTCTTCCATTCCTCCTCGGTTTTTTTTACTGTATCCATTTTTTGGTTGGTGTTGGTTTCTGCGCGTTCAGATTGAGCCGGGGTTTGGCAGGATGCGAAACTAAAGGCGAAAATCATGAGCACAACGGTGGTTATTTTTTTCATGCGGTTGTTTATCAAAGATACGCGATAACGCTTTTTTTGGTTTAAGGTTTACCAAAAATTAACGCTTATCTTTTACTGCGGGCTTTCACCTCGTCCAACAGTTTTTCGGTACTGCCACTTCTTTTTTTTAGGTGAATGAATGAACCTTCGCCATTGGCGGCAATCTCTTTCAGATTCTTCATTGCCTCGCGGTCATTCCCAAACGCAACGGTACTTAATACAATTTTTCCGTTAATCTGTCGCATCCTCCAGGTTTTTACATCATCGGGGTAAAACCGGAATTTACCATCGGTCGACAGGAAAATCTGGTTGTTACCTTCGGGTATAAAATATTTTTGAGCCAATTGTTGACTAAACAGGATGGCCTTGTTCCCTTTGGTTTGACCTTTTGACCGGAGCGCGTTTACACTGCGGTGAAGTATTTCTTTATCCGCGCCACTGATGCCTTCACTGATAATTTTTATACTATCCGCATAGGTAACAAAGGTAATGCGGTCAACATCCCTAACCGCGTCTATGAGCGTGTGCAGCGCTTCTTTCATCAAGGGGAGTTTCAGGGAATCTTTCATCGATCCACTTACATCCACCAGAAACAATACATTATTGGGCTTATATTCCAACAAAGGTAATTCGTTCGGGTTTTGTTCAGCTGCCGACGTAGTTGCGTTAGGCGAAGGTGCGTAAACGTTGGCAGGAGGAGTGGAATCAGGCATACGGTTGCTATTATCTCTTGGTGTTTTTGGATCATTTACCACCAGGGGGTCTTCACTTACCGGAACAGAGCTGTTTTTACGGGCGCCAAAATAATAACAGGCCGTTTTATCGTTTTGTTTTAATTTGGATAAGGTGCCCGACAGGTTAATGTCGTAGGGGGTCGCCTGATCACTGGACACGAGCCCAATACGTTTTTTAAACCGCCCGCTCGTTTCAGGCACAAAGGAAATGATGATCAGGCAGGTATCTTCCGGCAACAGTGTTTTTTTGGAAGTATATACTTTTACACCATTATCCGCATCGGCACGCATGAGGAAAATTTTCTTTAACGACCGGTTTTTGAGGATCACATCGCCTTTAATTTCCGAGGCTTCTGGGATAGTGCCTAAATCAATGTTTTGTTCATAAGCAATCTGACCATGAAACACAGTTGGAAAGAACAGGAGAAATAGCAAGATGTTTTTCACTCAACTAAAAATAAGAAATCTGAGATTTGGAAAACGTTAAACATTTATAATATCCCCCATCAAATCTTTTGTTTACGCATGGTAAATAAAACCATGAACCCCAACACAAAATAAACGATGAGCGACAAAATCGAAGGCCGCATGCCCCCGACAATTTCACTGATCAAACCAAATGTAACGGTTCCCAGGATCATGCCCAGTTTTTCCATCACATCGTAAAAGCTGAAGAAACTCGTGTTGTCTTCAGTAAGCGGCAATAACTTACTGTAGGTGCTTCTTGACAGCGCTTGAATACCTCCCATAACAAAACCAACCAGAAAGGCCACGATGTAAAACTGAATCGGGGTTCTAACAACCAGGTAGGTGAATACACAAATAAAGACCCAGATAAAAATAGCCGCCATCAGGGATTTAATGTTGCTGGTGATGTCGGAGAGTTTTGAAAACGCATAAGAACCCACTATGCCCACAAATTGAATAATAAGGATGCTAACAATGAGGGAGGTGGTTTTGGCGCTTTCACTTTCCCACACAATTTCATTCCTGGCAAATAACACCGCCACTACCATTACCGTTTGCACGCCCATGTTGTAGAGGAAATAACCGGACAGAAACCTCTTTAAAAGCGGCATTTGTTTCACCTGATCAAACACCGATTTTAGTTCTTTGAACCCCTTAGAAAACAAGTGTTTTTTATCGCCACCATGTTGATCGTGATTTTTATCGGGTAAATGTTTAAAGGTGTATTGTGCAAAAACTATCCACCAGATGCCGACAAATAAAAAACTGAATTTAGCCGGGATATTTAGCACCATGATGCTAATGAGACAAATGATCAGTAACAACGAACTTCCGAAATAACCCAAAGCGAAGCCGCGCGCGCTCACTTTATCCTGGTTTTCGGCCGAAGCTATTTCGGGCAAATACGAATTATAATAAACCAGACTGCCCCAAAAACCAATGGTGGCCGTAATAAATGGAATGAAACTCATCTCCAGGCGCCTGGCCGAAAAGAAAAACAAACCCATACACGAAACCGCGCCCAGGTAACAAAAGAATTGAAGAAACCGTTTTTTATTTCCAAGATAGTCGGCAATACCACTTAATATGGGTGCTATCATAACTACAATGGATAAGGCAAAGGCGTACACAAACGAATAAATATTCTGGTTTTCAAACTCACGCCCAAAAAAGGTCACCGTGTGACTGATGATTTCACCCGCTTCATTTTTAGTAGCCGTTACTGCATCGTAAAAGTTGGGAAATATGGCGGAAGTGATCACCAGCGGAAATACGGAATTAGCCCAATCGTAATACGTCCAGGCTTTTATCAGTTTCGGATTATCCTTTTCTATCAAATTCATGAGGTGTTTGTATTATGGGTTTAGGACGGTGTGGGTCACACAAATATATATTTTAAACCAGACTGTACAAATATTCTTTGTGAAAAAGGGGGATTCGGCCGTGGGCAAAAAAATGAAAGATACAGGGTCAAAGATTTAAGAGATTGTTTTGTGTATCGGCACCTGTCTTACTAATTCGTTATTTTTTAATGATCTCAAATTCCACACGCCGGTTCTGCGCCCTACCGATGTCAGTTGAGTTAGTGGCAATGGGATACTCGCTGCCAAATCCCTTGAAGTACATTTTATTTTGCACGCCTTTTTTAATGAGGTATTCAAACACCTCTCTGGCGCGCAGTTCACTTATTTTTTGATTTTTGAATTTAAGCCCACTGTTATCGCTGTGTCCATTGATGCGAATTTCAATCCCCGGATTCTTCATCAGGTAGCGCGACAATTTATTTAATTCAGCGAACGATTCCGGCAAAAGATAATAACGTCCGTTTTCAAAAAAAATATTATTCAGGCTCACTTTTTCGCCCACCTGAATATCTTTGTTTACCTGCAAGGTGGAGTCTTCCGCCATTGCCCGGTAATCGGGCCCTACAATCACCACCTCTACTTTTTCTTCCACTTGTTTGGCTTTTACCAGTTTAATGTCATCCACAAAATAATACGATTCTTTAAACCCGAGTTTGAAGATATTCATGCGTACCATGTCTTTTCTGATCTCGGGGGCAAAGTTGCCAATGGTCATGTATTTTTCGCCTCCGTCGGCCCTGTAGGTACCTTTAATGGTGAACCATTTAAACCCATCGCTCAGACCACCCTTTTTACACACCGTATCAATGAGGTTGGATTTGATCACGTCGGCCTGTTTGTTGTAACCGCCTTTACTGAACAATACCCCAAACGAACGCAGCACCGCGTTACTCCAAAATGCCAGGCGAATCTGCATGGTAAATTCATAAGTCGTACCGCGGTGCAAAGGTTCAGCCAGCTTTACCTGCAAAAACTCTTTGTACCGTTTTTGAAAACGAAATCCCGCATAACAGTAGCCACTGTAAGCCCCTTTTTGAGCCGTTGTATCGTTGGTGAGCGGGTTTTGATAAAAATCGATGGTACCTTTGTCCTGCCACGGAATAGCTTGCCGGATACTTCCTGATTTTCGCCTGAAATTTTCAAAACTGCCGTTCGGCGCCAGGTTTTTTTCGGGAGGTGGTTCCAGTGTATTTTGGGAGAAAGTAAGCAGATGAAAGAGTATAAACAGGGGGGCTAACGTTCTCATTTCTACAAAAATAGCTTTTAATCCACTTTTTCGGGCGAAATTGTTTTTAACACTTGCATATTCAAAAAAAACTGTATATTTGCCTTCCGAAAATTTCGGAGAATAAATAAAGAAATTATAAGCAATGGCAAATCATAAATCATCCATTAAACGTATCCGTTCTAATGACGCTAAACGTACTGAAAACCGTTACGTGGCAAAAACTACACGTACAGCTGTAAAAAAATTACGTTCAGCTACCACTAAAAAAGAAGCTGACGAATTATTACCAAAAGTATCCAGCATGTTGGATAAATTGGCTAAAAGGAATGTGATCCACAAAAATAAAGCTGGTAATATGAAATCAAAACTGGCTAAAAAAGTAGCTACTTTAAAATAATTTTCTTCCCATTGGTCATACAGATGAAAGCCTTCCTTTGGAAGGCTTTTTTTATGGAGAACACCGACAAAAAGGAACCTCAATTTAAGGGCTCATACATTTCCAGGAAAAAACCCTTCACCACTTTAAAATCAACTCCCCCTATTTCCCCTTTTTTAAAAGGTCCAACGTATGATCAATGCTGTTTAAGCTGTTCCAATCCTGATGCCCGGGAACAATGAAAGCGGGCGTCGGAAATTTTTGTTTAACTTTTTTAAGTGTGGTTGGCCAGGCGGTTACGTCAGCCTCTCCGATATAACCAAGGTCAGTCGCTTCGGCGCTTTTTATGGCGCAACCCCCATACAGAACTTTATTTTTTTCGAACCAGATAAAGATGTTATCGTGTGTGTGTGCCGCGCCAGCATAGTAGGTTTGAAAACTGTACTGCCCCACATGAAACGCGGTGTCGTTTTTAAAGGTAAACTGCGCGCGCTTGCTGCCGGTTTTTTTACAAATGGCATCTGTTTGCCGGGAGGTAAATGTTTGAATGCCTTTTTTCCTGTAAAATTCCAGACCCGCTGTGCGGTCGTTGTGCGAATGGGTGGCAACACACAGTACCACCCGCTGATGGTGCCTGATTTGTATGCTGTCCAGCAAGGGTTGAAATTGTGTGGTATCCCAGGGTGTATCCACCAGAATGACGCCGTTGTTGGTAACTACGTATAACCCGTTAGCCGAAACCAGGTCGCCTTTGTAGGGTTGATAGGTGGTGTACACATAAAAGTCACCGGTAAGGCGTGTGATGCTTAGTTTTTGCTGAGGCGCTTGTCCAAAACAAAGCATTGAAAAATAACAAAAGAAAATAGTCGGAATGGCTTTTCTCATAGGACGCGTCTGCGTTAAGTAAACAGATCGGTTTAAGGACAGAAACTACAAAATGTGAAACCGGACAGGCTTAAATCTCAGCGATGGCAGTTTGTGATCCAACTACCACATCGCCAATTTTTACGTTTAGTTTGGTACCAAGCGGCAAAAAAAGATCTACACGTGATCCGAATTTGATAAACCCCATTTCGCCACCCTGCTGAGCCACATCGCCCTCTTTGCAGTACCAGACAATCCGCCGCGCCAAGGCCCCGGCTATTTGACGGAACAGGATCTCTGTGCCTTTACCGGCGTGTTTTACCACTACGGTTGTACGTTCATTATCGGTGCTGCTTTTAGGTTCCCAGGCCGCTAAAAATTTGCCCGGGTGGTATTTGAAAAAACTTACCGTGCCGGCAATCGGATAACGGTTGACATGCACGTTGATGGGACTCATGAAAATGCTTACCTGGAGGCGTTTGTCCTTAAAATACTCCTTTTCCTCAGTTTCTTCAATCACCACGATCTTTCCATCTGCCGGAGCGATCACCAGGTTTTCGCCGGTTGTAAACTCACGGGTGGGGTTTCTGAAAAACTGCAGAATGGTAACTACAACAAACGCGCTTAAAAGGTAGGAGAACCAATGGGCCAGCTGGGACACGGGAAAAAAGTGCCAGGCAATGAATATCAGAATAACGCTGAAAAGTAGCGCCAGTAAAAGGCTCGCGTATCCCTCTTTGTGAAATTTCATTTTCATAAGAATAATTTCCCCAAATATAAGGGATGTATAGAAAATATAGGCCTTTTCTTCATAAAATGAGTAAGTTTTAGCCGAAAACCTCTTGGCGGTTCATGAAGCTTTCCTAAATTTGTGCTGAATTTTTTTAAACTTATTTAAACACACCATATGAGTAAAATTAAAGTAGCCAATCCCGTTGTGGAATTAGATGGCGATGAGATGACCAGGATTATCTGGAAATTTATTAAAGATAAATTGATTGTACCCTACCTGGATATCGATATTAAATATTACGATCTTGGCATTGAACACCGCGATGCAACTAATGATCAGGTGACCATTGACGCCGCGGAAGCTATTAAAAAATATCAGGTAGGGATTAAATGCGCTACCATAACACCTGATGAAGAGCGTGTAAAAGAGTTTAAATTAAAACAAATGTGGAAATCGCCAAACGGCACCATCCGTAATATTTTGGATGGCACTGTTTTCCGCGAACCCATTGTGTGCAAAAATGTTCCCCGTTTAGTTTCTAACTGGACATCACCGATTATTGTGGGCCGCCACGCATTTGGCGACCAATACCGCGCTACCGACTTTTTGGTTCCCGGCAAAGGAAAATTAACCATGAAATTTGAAGGGGAAGACGGGAAAGTGATCGAACACGAAGTATTCAACTTTAAATCGGCCGGTGTGGCCATGGGCATGTATAACCTGGATGAGAGTATCCGCGGTTTTGCAAGGTCGTGTTTTAATATGGCGCTGACCAAAAAATGGCCATTGTACTTATCTACTAAAAACACCATCCTAAAAAAATACGATGGCCGCTTTAAAGATATCTTCCAGGAAATTTATGAAGCCGATTTTAAAACAAAATTTGTAGAAGCAGGCATTGTGTACGAACACCGCCTGATTGACGACATGGTTGCCAGCGCGCTAAAATGGAACGGAAATTTCATCTGGGCGTGTAAAAATTATGACGGCGACGTTCAATCCGATTCAGTAGCTCAGGGCTTTGGCTCATTAGGGTTAATGACCTCGGTACTGGTAACACCGGACGGAAAAATTATGGAAGCGGAAGCGGCGCACGGCACGGTTACCCGCCACTACCGCGATCATCAGGCAGGTAAACCTACCTCCACGAATCCCATCGCCAGTATATTTGCATGGACCAGGGGACTTGAATTCCGTGGAAAATTAGACAGCAATAAGGAGTTAGTGAATTTCGCTCAAACATTAGAGCGCGTTTGCGTTGAAACGGTAGAAAGTGGCAAAATGACCAAAGACCTTGCTATTTGTGCTTTTGGTAATAACGTAAAACACGGTGAACATTATTTGTACACAGAAGAATTCCTTGCGGCGTTGGACACCAATTTAAAAGCCGCTTTGGGTAAATAACCCTTCATCTTTTTTCGTAGGCCCCGTTTGAATCCAAACGGGGCTTTTTGTTTTGGTTCCAATCGTTTACTTTTACCGGTAAGAGAGAAACTTCGTTTATATTTATGGAATCGCTCATCCATGTTGTCTTAGTATCAGTATGAAAAGCTACTGCCTGCTTATTTCTATCGTCGGTTGTTTGTTTTCCTATTCGCAAACCGACAGCCTGAAACAAACGTTTCTGGATCCTGTTCCGGTGTACGCCACACACCAACCCGAAACCCTGGTTGCTAAACCATTTTACAGCATTTTTGATTTTGATTTTACCGGCGACAGGCTTTTACTGCTCTCAGCGGAACGGTCGCTCAGCTCGGCGAAAATAGAACTGTCGGATTATTCGGGAAAGGTGATTTCCACTTACGAGTTACCAAAAAGAGCGGGCGCGGCGAAACATTTTTTTCACGATTACGAAGGGTATACCGACCTGATTTGTGAAGACTCCGTTTTCAGGATCGATGTGATGAACAATGAATTACTGGTTTCGCACATTCCCCAAAAGGATTTTAAAAAATACGTGTTACCCGTTTCCGATACCATCCGTCAAACCTATTATTACCAGGATCAATGGGTGCATTACCCACAATTTAATTATTATCACCTCAAAAATTCAGACAGTGCCAGTCAGGTTTTAAAAACGGTGATCAATGAAGACCTGATGAAACTGTATAACCTGGAATACTACTACCTCAAACCTGCCCAGCAACTGGAAGCAAGAAGAACCGCCAATTTGTATAAGACCGATGTACACATCATTGCCGCCTTAATGAGTGGGTTTACCAAATCTCTGTTTTACGAACCCCTGTACGCTCCATTGTTCATTTTAAAAGACACCATTTGTATTTTTAACCATCACAACGATCATCTTTATCACTACAACAAAAACAGCGTGTTTATTGATAGTGTAAAGATCAGCTACCACCATCCTAAAAGCTGGCGGGAGTGGAAAAAACAATTGATCGTTGACAAAACAGAACACAAGGTTTACGCTTTTTTTAGTAAAGACGGACACCATTACCTCAAACAAATAGATTTTCAGACCGGAAAAATAGTGGGGCAATACCACTTAAAACATCACAGCGCCGAACGGATCAAAATCAGGGATGGTTATATCTATTACGTTTACCGGCCATTTGGTAGCACCCAGGAGAAATTTTTGTACCGGGAACGGATTGAATAAGCTGCCTGTTAAAAAAACGCCCGGATGGTAGCCCCGCCCAGATGCACCGCATTGGCATTCGGTGTTTTACGGCCGTTGTAATTAATGCTCACCTGAATGTTATTATTTAAATTTCGCTGGTAAGTGAGTTCCCAGGTAAAATTATCGCCAATGCTCAGGCCATTCAACATCTCATAAGCAATCGACGAATTCTCCAGATCGTTGTACTTTATTTTAATAAAGTCCACACGCCCCGTAAGGCTGCCCTTTTCCGTTTGGTTGTATTTTAATTCCATCGCAAAGGTATGCATGTAGGCTGTTTGAAAGCCTGGCGAGACCAGTTCGGTACCTTTATACCTGTTTTTCTTTTCGCCGTATTTGTAAATCACACTGGTTCTGAAAACGGTGTTGGGTTGAAAAATTAACCGTTGTTCGCTTTCATTTCCTTTAATCAGGTAGTTGCGGGCGGGAGAAAATTCAGAGCTGTTTTGTTTGAGGCTGGTAACATTGTCGCTGTTAACCGCCCAGGCTTTTAAAAAATTAATCCGCCATTTTACTTCGTGCGATTGCAGCACCTTATCTTCCGAACCGTTAGTTTGCAGCAAACGGGATTTGTTGTTGATATAGGTATAATCCGCGCCAAAAACTGCCGAGGTTTGATTAAAGAACACGCTGTGCCGCACGTTATTGTTTGCGGCGATGAGCAGACTATCCTTAATCACCGCGAAGGGATTGTAATTATCCAGACTGTTGTTATCGTTAATTTTATTATCGAGGCGAAGCGCCGTCTGAAACATCCAGCGACTAGCAAATTTGGCCAGGTTATTTTCTGATTTGTTTAAAAGAGTGGAAGGGCGGATGTTTGCTGAAATACTCAACTGGTTTTGAAGCACTTTCACGTATTGGTTGGTGGGGGTGTAAATAACAATGAATCGGGCCTGATCACTGAACTGGGCCTTTTCGAATTCACCGAGCTCTTTTATACCGTTGCCATTGTAATCGTTCCAGGCGTATTGTCCCAAACCAGGCGCCACTTCGAGGTAATACGACTCCTTTTTGTTTTCGAGTCCGTATCCCGTTTCATAAAACACACTGGCCGTAATAAATCCTTTAAAATACCGGGGATTGTATTCCAAACGGTTTAATAAGGTGTTATCGGGCACCAGGGTTTTGCTCACATCTCTTACCAGTTGCAGGTTACGGTAAGTGATTAAAATCGAGAAAGGATTGTTTTTAATGGAATACACCGATGCTTGCATCCCGATATTCTTCGCAAAGGTGCTGTCCAGCAAGGCATCGCCATAGTTTAATTTATCGCGCCGCTCCCGATAAAACACTTTGATGTTGTTTTTTGAACTGTCGGCGTTGGACACGCTTCCCTCCCACTCCCAAAACTGGTAAGCTCTTGGTAGCAGCTGGTTATCGGATAGTTTCCTAAACTGGTTGTTTTCAAATTCATCGCTGTAAGTAAATTTAACCTTGCCCACCCGCTGCGCGAGGATGGTTTTGTGCCGATAGAACTGCGTCTTCTGAAGATTGAGTTTATCGCTGGTGTTCAGATAAGAGCCACTGTAATTCATGGTAAGATTCCGGATTTGATACTTACCTATTACATTGTGACGAATGCCTTCATAGTCTTTTCCTTCGTTAAAGAGATTAAAGGCGTAGGTGATTCCCGGCCCATTGGTTGTTACAATGCCCACTTCCGCGCTGGCAATACTCTGGTCATTCAACAGGATGCCCGTGAGCGGCCGGTTCCAGTCGCGGTCAAATTCAATGCTCCTGAACCGTTCCACCTGCTGGAACCGTTTTTGCAAAAATTCGTAATTAAGGTTGTAGATAAATTTAGTCGGCTGTTTCAGGGAATCCGTTCTTAGCAGGGTTTGGTTGCGACTAACGATTTTTACGCCACTGCCCACATCGTTATCTTTATTGGCCGTGCTGAAGCGGTTAATGTCGTTTTTTGTATAAACGCCCTCCGCCGACAAAACATGGTCCGCGGTGAGGGAATAGCTGAAACCACCCGTCAGCATTTGGTTTTGTTTGGGTGTTACCAATGGAATCACCGGCTCGTAACTACCTCCCAGACTATCGCCATTTGGCGCTACCCATTGATACACCCTGCCGTTGGCCACAGTGCTGATCTGATTGTAATTGCCCTTACCCGGACCTACGTAACTAAATTTCAGGATGTAATTTGCAAGAGCGGAATCCATGCTGTTTACGTACACGCCGGGGTATACAAAATTATTGACCACACTGTCCGTGATCCGGTAAAATATGTTATTGGTGGTGTATTCGGTGAATTCAGCGCCGCTGAATACCGCCTTTTCCAACGTATCGCCAATGGCAATGAGTACATTTTTTTGAGACTGACTGAGCGTTTGTTGCAAGGGTCGGTTTTTGTTGTCCTGTTCGCTGAAAAAATTCACATACGCTTTTGCTTTTTTGCCCGAGACTTCTTCTCCAAAAAAGAACAAGGACCGTGCGTAATTTCGTTCTGCATACTGAAACTCCGCCACAATCCGTTTGTCCTTGGTGATGATTTGCCGTGCGGTAAACGTAAGTTCCCCGGTATTGTAATCAATGATGTAATCATTCTCCTGCCCACGCTGCATGAGTTTTCCATCGATGTATATTTTTTCGGTACCACTCAAAATGATGATGAACGGCTCGTTGCCGGCGCCCTTTAAACGATAGGGCCCCTGGTTGTTTTCGGTACCAAAAAAAACCTGGCGCGAAAATTTACCGCGCGACACCGCTCCCGAAACCTGTGTTTTAAACACCAGAGGGGTTTTCGCGGAACTGTCCACATAACTGTTTTCGGCATACAGCCCCTGCGCCCGTTTGTAAAAATTCATGAAGTAACTGTTTTGCGGCCGCGAAAGCTGATAATCGCCGACTACCAGCTTGGTGTTGGCGTTGTTTAACTGAATAAATACTTTGTCAAACTCCTGCAATTGTGCCGTAGTGCCATCGGCCTGAAAGGGAATGTTGTTATCGGTTGCGGCCAGCACCATGTCTATTTCGGGAGTTAATTTCCCGTTCACCTGCAGGTTCAGGTTAGAGTTGACCACCACATCCTGATTATTGCCAAAGGAAATACCCCGGCTGATGTTCCCGTTTTTATTGAGTCCGTCGTTTTGAAATAAATTATCCTGTGTACTACGGGTGTTGTAGTTAATGGTGAAGGGATTGTTAGGGCGCGATAAGTCCCTGTAAAGACTGGCAGGGTCTTTGTGAAAGTATTTGTACTCAAAATTATAGGGAAACCGTTTGTAGGAAACCTGCAGGCTGTCGGGCTTTTTGCCTGGAAAGATCAGGGCGTGGAATTTATAATTTATTTTCGGTGCGTTGACCGAATCGCTTTCAGGAAAGGTTTTAAAATAAATGCTGCCAGGTACCAGGCTCAAACTATCCAATACCAATGTATCACGGATAATTGTAAAGGATTTAATTTGTTTGGGATGAAATACCTGCGCGTTTCCTTTTAACAAAATAAAGGAAAACACCATTAGAACCCCTAATCGCCGCAAATACACCATGGAATAACGATTTTAAAGATAGTAAATTGTGTGGGGAATCAGGTATGCTGAACCGGTTTATGTCCCGCTTCTTTTTCCTTTGGCTGAAATGATTTTACTAAAGAAAAACTATCGGCCTGTATCAGAACACACCCGGCGAATAAACACATGAGCAATTACTGTGAGCGTAGGGTTGATTTAAGCCGCTAATTCGCGGAGGGCCAGCCAGGCCATTAGTCCCACACCGGTTAGAAGGGCTTCTTCATCGATATCAAACGTAGCCGTGTGAACCCCGGCCGTAATTCCTTTTTCTTTGTTGGCCGTTCCTAACCTAAAAAAACAACTCGGCACTTTTTGCGAAATAAAGGCGAAGTCCTCAGCCGTCATTCGCAGCGGTAATTCCTCCACCTTTTCTTTTCCCAGAAATAATTGCGCGGCTTCCATGCAGGAATTGGTGAAGGGAGTATCATTTACTAAAAAAGGATATCCTTTTTCAATTCTTAAAACGCATTGCGCCTGGTAGTTTTCTGAAATGGTTTTTACCAGTTCCTGTAACTGCCCATGAACACTGGCCCGCCAGTTTTCGTCCATGGTTCGGAAGGTGCCGGCCAACTCTACACTGGCTGGAATAACATTGGTGGCACCCTTCCCTTCTATTTTACCAAAGGCCACAACCGTTGGGATGTTTTCTCCGGCAGTACCTTTTAACGCGCCGGGTCTCATAAATTTATTTTGGACCGCCAATACTATTTCGGCAGCGATCAGCAGCGGGTTGTTATACTCCGCTGGCATGGCCGCATGGCCCCCTTTACCGTTTATAGTTAAATACAATTCATCGGTGCTGGCCATGTACATACCACTTTTAAACCCCACCCTGCCGACCTCCATGCTTGGAAAAACGTGCAGAGCAATGGCTTTATCCACGCGTGGATTTTCCAACACGCCTTCTTCGATCATAAGGCTGGCACCCCCCGGCAGTAACTCTTCGCCGGGTTGAAACATGATCTTAACCGTTCCATCAAATTGGTTTTTTAACTGGTTCAGGATAAAAGCTGCTCCCAGAGCGCAGGCCGAATGCGCGTCGTGCCCACAGGCGTGCATCACCCCAGCGTTGCACGATTTGTAAGTCACCTCGTTTTTTTCTGTGATGGGCAGGGCATCCATATCGGCCCTCAGTAGAATGGTTTTTTTATCGGGATTGTTTCCTTTTATCAGTGCTATGATTCCGGTTTTTACATGCCCGGTTGTAAAAGGAATGCCCGCCTGTTTTAATTGTTGCTGAATAAATTCCGAGGTTTTATATTCCTCAAAGGAAAGTTCCGGGTACTGATGCAGGTGCCGTCTGATGTGTTTCACCGGCTCAGCGTAAACCGATACCAATTGATGTATTTCATCCGCTGAAATTAATTGCGCCATTAAAAATCGGTTGTTAACGACAAACCTACTATTCGTTTCTCCTGGATCTTCCAGTTGTCAATACCCCACCCAAAATCAAGACGGATAAAATACCCCAGCAGCCGCGACCGCAGGCCAAAGCCCATGCCACCCACCAGAGGATTTTTTTCGTTGATCACGGTAACCACAATGGAGGTACCTTCGTAGTAATAATCCTGAGTATTTTGAGTATTTTCTTTACTAAGCGGGTTAACGCCATTCCACGCCATCCCCACATCGGCAAAACCAATTATCTGGAAGTTGTTGAGGAAATCGGACCTAACCGGGTGGTTTAATAAATAACGGATCACCGGAATGCGTAATTCCGAATTAAACACCAAAAAGTTATTTCCATTGCGAATGTTCTGGCTAAAGCCGCGCAGGTTGGTTGCCAGTGTCTGGAAGCCATATTGCGAAGGATTAACAATGTTAATGTTGGTGTTAAAGCTCGGATTTAACCAGTTATCCACACCGCCCATGTAAAAGATCAAACGGTCGGTTCCCATGGAGTTACCACCAGCCAAACGATTGGCCCAAATAATTTGCCGGTGTACTTTTTGATAATGCCGGGCATCGAAACCTGACGTAAACAGATCGCGGCGTTTTGGATCGTTAAACCGCCAGTATTCGGTCCACACTTTAAAGCGCATGCCGTTCATGATGTTAAGCATCACTTTGCGGGTGTTGTCAAAAATATACTCCAGACGCAAACCGCCCATGTTTTCGTACAACGGACGTTTTGGTAACGAAAAATCACCGAGTGATAAAGGCACTGTACGGTCGTTTCGGTACAATACCGAAAGACGCAAAGCAGAAGCCACACTAAATGGATATTTTACCGAGTACTTTACGGTGTGGGTGTTTACCCGGCCTGTAAATGCGGAACCATCGGCTGTTGTGATGGGCACCCGCGCAAATGTCTGCCGGTCGAGAACTACCTGATGATCGAAAAGTTTTTTTCGTTGTTCCCACGAAATCATGAATTCGTTATCGAGCGAAGGATTGATCCTGAAACCGCCTACGATGCGCTGGTCTTCAAACAAATCGCTGATGGCTACTTTTGTGAGAAAATTAAAACCCGGATTTAAATAGATGGGAGATCCGCCACCCGAAAATAGTTGATAGTTATTGGCCAAAAACGAATTGTCAAATTGCGTAACCACGTAATCGGTATAAAAGGAAGTGTAATAATTTTTTTGTATCGGGAAGCGGAAAGGCGCCGGACCCGTTTTTTTTCTGGCAGCGATCGAATCGTTTTTCGCAACCGGGTCGGTGGCCCTTGCCGGCTCCGTGTTTTCTTTTGTTTTGTCTTTTTCTCCGTCAAATTTATAGTTATCAAAATCGATCCCCGATTTTTCATTTTCGTTATTTTTTTCAGGACTGATATTTTCTGTTGGCCGGCCCTGGTCCCTGTAATTAGACGGATCGGTTACAATGGGACGGATAAACCCCCGGTGCCAGGTATTGTTTGGATCGGGAATGGTAACCTGGCTTAAATTTTCGATCGGTGTTACCAGCAACATGTTGGCGCCATTGGCATAAATTACGTCGGCCACATGGGTACCTTCGAGGTTAATGTTTTGTTCAAGAAGATTACGGTCGTAATTGGTAATGACTTTCGATTTAAAAAAATAACGGTAATGTTCAGTGGTATCCACAAAGGCTATACTGCTATCGTACTCCGCCACGTAACGGTTATAAATTCCGTTTTTGTCGCTCAGGTAAGTAATGTGTTGGTCTTTGTAGGGCTGTGCCTGCGTTTCGTTGGTTTCGGGGGTATTGGTGACCCGCACCAGGGCTTTACTCCTAAACGGATACTGAGCCATAAACAGATCGGCGTTGCGGTTGATTCTGACAAAATAATTGGCATCGTCGCTGGCCTTAATGGTGTCATTAAACCGGTTGCTCTCAAAAATAACCTGTTTGGATTTATTGACAAATACCGGGTTGTGATCGTCCCAGATATCATTCGTTAACTGCTCAATGGCGCTGGTGTTCAGGCCAAACACAAAAATATCACTCTGGCCTTTTCCTTTTTTAATGGCGCTTAACGCAAGTTTTTTTCCATCGCTGCTAAAGGCCACGCTGTTAATTTTTTCAAAGCCGGGCAGGTTACGTTTCACCGTTTCCTTGCTTTCAAAATCAATGGTATGAATAATGATCTGGTTCTTGCGTTCATAAACCATGGCCACGATGTTACCATTTGGATGCCAGGCCAGCAGCGGATAACTGAAATCATCGATCTGCTCTACCTTCGGCCCGTATTTGAGCAGACGTTGTTGTTTTTTTTCGCCCAATACATTCATGTACACCCTGATCTGGCCCAGTTCGGTACGCGCGTACACCACTTTTTTCGCATCCGGACTTAATTTTAATTGGGAGTAGTGCCGGTTGGTTTTGTATTTTTTAAGTACGCTGTTATTGTTGATGGGCGAACGGCGGAGTGAATCTTTAAAGTTAAACAACCTGCGATTATACGCATCGGTAAAATCGTAGATCAGGTTTTGAAGGGAGATGCCTAACACATATAAAAACGCGTTGTCGGGACTGCGCGTTACCCGGGTCATGTAAAGAATGTTGGGGATCAGCGCTTCGCCGTAAGTGCCCACAATTTCGTACCAAAGGGCATGGCCTGCCTGCGCCGCCTGATCACCGGTGAGCCGGTTAAAGGAATTGAAGCGTTGATTTTTGATATCATCGTACATCAGGTTATCGCTGTAAGAATTCCAGCCCTCCGACAAGTACCGCACCAGACCCTGTGTAAACCAGGGTGGCAGGTTAAGGAGTGTGGAATTTCGGACCATTTCGCGCGCGCTGCCACCGTATAATATTTTGTTAATAAGCAGTTCCGCCAGCGCCGCCCTGATCTGCTGGTCGAGATCGGCATGCGAGCCGTTAAAATACACACTGATTTTATCACCAATAATTTTGGTAACACCACCAATGTTGTTTTGATCGTCGCTGCTTAACCCTAAGTTACTTTGTTTAAAATCGCCCTGATTGTTGTACACCAAAATGTTGATCTTTTCATCCATTTGGAAATCGAGTCGTTTTTCGAGCACCGGTAATTGTTTGCTCACGCTTACCGACACGTATTTACTGATTTCGCCACCGCCCTGGTAAGAATACACGCGGTAACGCTCAAAATCAAAATAGGTCCAAATAAACCGCTGGTACTGGATGCGGTTTTTTCCGAAATCCATTTGGTGACCGTAATTAAACTGTGACCTGGCAAAAGATGCCGTTAGAAGGAACAGGTATAGAAGTTGCCGTTTAAACACACTAAAATTCAAGAATTTTAAAGGTAGTGAATTTGTTTCAAACGCCCCAAACAGGGTGTTGAATTAATTTTTTTTGTGATTTTTGGTTATTCCAGCATCTTTAAATCGCCCACGGCGTTACCCGCTATGCCTTTAATGGAGCCATAAAACTGGGTGGTGTTCAGCAGTACTTTATCCAGCTGTTTTTCGCGTTCCTTCCAGATCTTTTCCATTTGAACCTTTTCGGTAATGATGCCTTTGCGCAGGGCCATAAATCCTTCCACCACGGCCTCTATGTTTTGCCTGAACTCGTTGGCGGTGAGGTAATCGTACAACATTTGCATTTTTTCGCCTTTATTTTCCTGGCTCACCAGAGCCGTGTGTATTTTTAACAGGCTGTCGCGCAACAAAAAGGCCAGGGGTTTTACTTCCGAAAAACGGCAGATCCAAACGCCGTCTTTAAACCCAAACGCGTCCATATCTTTTGGCAACACCTCGGTAACTATTACGGCAATATCGGCCTGTTGCGCCCGCATGTCGGTTTTCAGTTTTTCAATCCATTCCTGCGTAAATACTTTGGTACGTTTACTTTCGTAAATGATTTTACCACAGGGTTGCGCCAGGTTATTTTTAACCAGTTGCACACAATCGGCGCCCTTCACCCCTTTGGCCACTTCTTCAATGGTATCAAACGGAAAACTGGCTCTCAGCAATTCTTCCAGGGCCAGTTCCAGCACCTCGCCCTGCAATTGCATGCTGCCCTGTTCGGCTTTGCGGCGCATGGTTTCGGCCAGTTCTACCTGATCGGCCAGTTTTTTTTCCAGTTCTTTTATTTTTAGATCCGAGCGTTCGCTTTCCATTTTTTTTACGCGGTCTTCAATCTCTTTCTGACGCTCCAGCATTTGTTTTTCAAGGTCAAGTTTCAGGCTTTCTTCCCGCTCTTTGATCTGTTTTTCCTTTTGCATGAGTTCCAGTTCTTTTTGCTGGCTCTCTTTCAGTTTTTGCGATTTGTCGGTTAATTCTTTGTTAAGGGATTCTAATTGTAACTGCATTTCGCCCGCCGCTTTTTTAATGGCCTCCTGCTCAAGGCGCCCTTTTTCCAACTTCAATTTATCGGCCACAATCCGGTCCTGGTTTTCGGCCAACAACTTGAGCTGCTCCGTTTCCTTTGCCAGCTGGCTCTTTTCCGCCTCCAGCTTTTGTCTGTCCTCGTTGTAACGCTTCAGGTACTTGCCACGGATATCGTCCTCGATCTTTTGTGACAAAGCGTTTTCAATCGGGAATTCGTGTTGACAATTAGGGCATTTAATTGTTGAATTATTACTCATAACAACCTCAGGTTTTCCGTAAATTTAGGACTTAAAGTACTTTAATTTGTGTTGTTTTTTTAACTGGTTATGAATAAAGTCATTAAACCTGTTGCAGAATTTGACAAGTTTTAAGCGTAATGGTATTTTTAGCAGGAATTAGCTTTAAAAAAAACAGAACCGGGCCTTTTCACAATTCTGTAAAATAAATAATTAAAAAAATAACAACCAGTATGAAACAACTGACATTTATAAGGCATGCCAAAAGCGACTGGGGCGACGAATTGTTGAAGGACGTGGACCGACCTCTGAGCGAGCGGGGATACACCGACGCTTATAGCCAGAGTAAATGGCTGGCAACCAAAGGCGGGAAACCTGACCTGATCATTAGCAGCACCGCTACTCGCGCCATAAGCACTGCGCTTATTTTTGCCCGCGCGTTTGATCTGGACATGCACCATTTTACCATCGAAAAAAACATTTACGAGTGCACGGAACAAACCCTGCTCTCCATTATCCGAACTCAGGGCGGCCATAAAAAACACGTCATGTTGTTTGGGCACAACCCGGCCTTTACTAACATTTGTAACACCCTGTCCGACGATCTTTTTTTCGACAACGTACCCACCTGTGGCATCGTGTCGTTTCAGTTTGAATTAAGCAACTGGGAAAGCCTGAGTCCTAAAACAGGAAAAATAGATTTTCACCAGTTTCCAAAAGAATTTAAAAACCGGGATTAATTTCCGCCATCACGCATATGAAGAGTAAAGAGTTTCCATACATTAACCGCGAAATCAGCTGGCTTTCCTTTAACGAACGGGTGTTGCAGGAAGCCGCCGATAAAACCACGCCGCTGATTGAACGCCTTAAATTTCTTGGCATTTTTAGCAACAACCGCGATGAGTTTTACCGGGTGCGCGTAGCCACTGTAAAACGTTTATTAAAGTTGGGTAGAAAAGCCCTGGCCGTTTATGGCGAAGACCCCAAAGAGCTGCTGACGCGCCTGCAGCGAAAAGCCATTGAACAACAAATTACGTTCGAAAATATTTACCAGGAGTTGTTGCAGGAGCTGGCCCTTAAAAATGTGTTTATTGTTAACGAAAAACAACTCACCAGCACCCAGCGCATTTATGTGACCGAGTATTTTACCAACGAACTGGTGTCGAACCTCTTCCCGGTGATGATTGATGACAGCAAACCCTTTCCTTATATGAAGGACAAGGCCAGTTATTTGTACCTGAAGCTGGAATCCATTGCCCACAAAAAAATTAAATACGCCCTTATTGAAATTCCTTCTCGGACGGTTTCCCGTTTTGTAGTGTTGCCACAACACGGCAAAAAACACTACATCATGCTGGTGGACGATGTGATCCGTTTTAATACCGACCAGATTTTTGAAGTATTTGGTTACCGCACCGCCGAAGCTTACAACATTAAACTCACCCGCGACGCGGAACTGGAAATGGATAACGACGTGAGCAAAAGCATGATCGAAAAAATATCCAAAAGCGTTAAAGCCCGTAAACAAGGTTTACCGGTGCGTTTTGTGTACGACGCTGCCATGCCCGACGACATGTTAAAACACATCATGAAAAAATTAGGCATGTCAAAAAAAGACAATGCCATTCCCGGTGGGCGTTACCACAACTTTAAAGACTTTATCCGGTTCCCGACCCTGGGCGAAAAAGAGTTATCGTATTATCACCCCATTCCCCTGCAGCACAAAGATCTGGCGGATAATCCGGTTACCACGCTGAAAGCCATCAAACACAAAGACATTTTACTGCACTATCCTTACCACACGTATAACCACATCATCAATTTATTGCGCGAGGCCTCCATCGATCCTTCGGTGGAGAGTATAAAGATTACCTTGTACCGGGTGGCCGACTCATCCAAAATTGCTAACGCCCTGATCAATGCCGTAAAAAATGGCAAGAAGGTAACCGTGCTGGTGGAATTGCAGGCGCGTTTTGACGAGGAGAATAATATTTACTGGGCCAACAAGTTACAGGAAGAAGGCGCCCGTGTTATTTATGGGGTGCCGGGATTAAAAGTACACTCCAAATTATGTTTGGTCACTGCCCGCGAAAACGGCAAGGAGGTGCATTACGCGCACATTGGCACCGGCAACTTTAACGAACAGACCTCCAGGATTTATACCGATTTTTCCTTGCTCACCGCCAACAAAGAAATTGCGGCCGACCTCATCAAGATCTTTGATTTTTACGAGAACAACTTTAAAGTGCAGTCCTTTAAACATTTAATTGTGGCGCCATTTTTTATGCGCAAGGATTTTATTCAGCTCATCAACAAAGAAATTCAGCACGCCAAAAATAAAAAACCCGCCGCCATCACCTTAAAAATGAACTCGCTGGTGGATAGGGAAATGATAGGTAAACTGTATGAAGCCAGCCGCGCGGGCGTTCACATCAAACTGATCATTCGCGGTGCTTGTTCGTTAGTAACCGACATGGAAGGCTGGAGCGACAACATTGAAGCCTATAGCATTGTGGACAAATACCTGGAACACGCGCGGGTGTTTATTTTTCACAACAACGGGCAGGAAAAAATATTTATTTCCTCGGCCGACTGGATGAACCGCAACCTGGATAACCGTAGCGAAGTGGCGGTACCCATTTACGATGAGGAGATCCGCAAACAAATTAAAGACATCATCAACATACAACTTTCAGGCAATACCAAAGTGAGGATTATTGACCGGAAACAGGAAAACGCTTATAAACGGGCCCGTCCCGGTGAGAAAAAAGTACGTGTACAGGATGCCGTGTACGTGTACCTCAAAAATGAGAACGAGGCCGTAAAAAATTCTGTTAAACATAAAATGATGCACACAAACTGATGGTATTTGCAGCTATTGATATTGGGAGTAACGCCATCCGTTTGCTGTTCAGCCGGGTGTTCATTGTGGACGGCAAACCGCATTTCACCAAAGAAGAACTCATTCGTATGCCCATCCGTTTGGGGGAAGATGTGTTTTTGCACGGAAAAATCTCTGAACAAAAAGCCAACCGATTAATTACAGCCCTGCGCGGTTACAGCGAACTCATCAAAGCTTACGAAGTACTCAACTACAAGGCGGTGGCTACCAGCGCCATGCGCGACGCCAGTAACGGACAACAAATCATTGATCGCATTAAAAACGAAGCGGGCATTAACGTGGAAATCATTGATGGTAAAAACGAAGCGGCCCTCGTTTTTTCCAACCATATTGAAGAATTGCTGAACCCCAAACACGCGTATTTGTACATTGATGTGGGCGGTGGCAGTACCGAACTCACCCTGTATTACGATAACAAAGTGATTGCCGCCAAATCGTTTAACATTGGCACGGTGCGGATTCTGGTAGATAAAACCGGCAAGGAAGAGTGGGAAGAAATGAAGGCCTGGTTAAAACGCAACACGGTAGGCATTCATCCGCTGTTTGGCATTGGCTCGGGAGGCAACATCAATAAAATATTTAAACTCAGCGGTAAAAAAGAAACCAAACATTTAAGTTACGAACGCCTCAAAGGCATTTACGAAATGTTGTGTTCATACACTTACCAGGAACGTATTGAACGGCTGGACCTGAAGCCCGACCGCGCCGATGTAATTATTCCCGCCGCCAAGGTGTTTTTAACCGTGATGAAAAATGCCGACATTGAAAAAGTATTTGTGCCGCAGGTAGGACTTTCGGATGGCCTGGTGCACCAGATGTACGAAGAACATACCAGCATTACAAAAAAAACAGAGCTTAAACCCTGATGCCGTTTATCAGTTTCATTTCATTCGGAATTAACGACGCCATTGATATTTTGCTGGTGGCGGTTATTTTGTACCTGGCCTACAACCTGGTAAAAGGCACACCGGCCATTAATATTTTTATTGGCCTGGCCCTCATTTATGTGGCCTACATTGTGATTAAGGCTTTTGAATTAAAACTGCTGAGTTCCCTGCTCGGTAAGTTTGTAAATGTAGGCGTTATCGCGGTAATGATTGTGTTTCAGCAGGAGATCCGTAAATTTTTATTGTACATTGGTTCCAACGAATTTTTGCGTAACAAAAACTGGAAAACACTTTTTAAGTTTAACAGCGAACCCAAAGAAAGTCAGGACATTCCGCTGGACATTCCCATGCTGGTGAATGCCTGTTTTAACATGAGCGCTTCCAAAACCGGCGCCCTGATTGTGATTGCGCGGCGCTCCAACCTCAAGTTTTTTATCAATACCGGCGATGTGATTGATTCGGGTTTAACCGACCGCATGCTGGAGAATATTTTTTATAAAAATTCGCCCCTGCACGATGGCGCGGTCATTATTCAGGACAACCGCATTGTGGCGGCGCGTTGTGTATTGCCGGTTACCGAAAAAGAAAACTTTCCGGCCAATTATGGCATGCGGCACCGTGCGGCTGTGGGCATTACCGAAAACACCGATGCCCTGGCCATCACGGTGAGCGAGCAAACCGGCGACGTATCCATTACCCTGTTCGGGGAAATAAACCCCAATCTGTCGCGGGAAAAATTTGTGTATTTATTGGAAAAAAACACCAGGCAGTTAAATTAATTTTAGTACTTTCAAAGCAATAAATTAGAA